>Ga0182231_1000003_pt1 | contig 129598 bp, 118 predicted proteins | sample G6R1MG_29_FD_129667 | JGI IMG/M metagenome (GOLD analysis project Ga0182231, IMG submission 129667) | Miscanthus phyllosphere microbial communities from Michigan, USA - G6R2_NF_07NOV2016_LD1 MG | ecosystem: Host-associated > Plants > Phyllosphere > Phylloplane/Leaf | place: USA: Michigan...
ACCTCGTCCATGGTCTTGTGGGCGGCGTCGCCGGGGGAGAGCCCCTCGGCCATGTTGCGCTCGACGTTCTCCACCACCACGATGGCGTCGTCGACCACGATGCCGATGGCGAGGACGAGGCCGAACAGGGTGAGGTTGTTCACCGAGAAGCCGAAGGCCGCCATCGCCGCGAAGGTGCCGATGAGCGACACCGGAATCGCGATGACCGGGATGAGCGCCGTGCGCCAGCTCTGGAGGAACACCAACACCACGATGACCACGAGGACGACGGCCTCGAACAGGGTCTTGTAGACCTCGTGGACCGACTCCTCGATGAACTCCGTCGGGTTGTAGGCGATCTTGTACTCGACGCCGGGGGGAAAGTTCTTGGCGATGGTGTCCATGGTCTGGCGCACCTGGCTCGCCGCCTCGAGGGCGTTGGTGCCGGGCCGCTGGAACACGCCGACGCCCACCGCCGGGGTCGCGTTGAGGAAGGACTGGGTGGTGTAGTCCTTCTGGCCCATCTCCGTGCGGCCGATGTCCTTGATGCGCACGAGGCGCCCGTCGGCGGCCTTGACGATGACCTCCGTGAACTCCTCGGGAGTCTGGAACCGTCCCTGGGACTGGACCACGAGCTGGAAGGCGTTCGAGGCCGGGGCCGGCGGCGCGCCGAGCGCCCCGGACGCCACTTGGACGTTCTGCTCCTGCAGCGAGGTCAGCACGTCGGTGGTCGAGAGGCCGTAGGCGGCGAGCTTGTTGGGATCGAGCCAGATGCGCAGGGCGTACTCGCTCCCGCCGAACACCGTGATGTCGCCGACGCCGTCGAGGCGCAGCAGCTCGTCGCGGATGCGCAGGTAGATGTAGTTCGAGAGGTAGTTCTGGTCGTAGGTGTTGTCCGGCGACAGCACGTGCACGACCAGCATCAGGTCGGGCGAGGCCTTGCGGACGGTGACGCCGAGGTTGCGCACGTCGGGCGGCAGGCGCGGCTGGGCCACCGAGAGGCGGTTCTGCACCAGCACGTTGGCGATATCGAGGTTGGTGCCGACCTTGAACGTGACGGTGAGCTGCATGTTGCCGTCGTTGGTCGACAACGACGTCATGTAGAGCATGTTGTCGACGCCGTTCACCTCCTGCTCGATGGGCGTGGCGATGGTCGCCGCCACGGTCTCGGCATTCGCGCCCGGATAGGAGGCGCGCACCACCACGGTCGGCGGCACGATCTCGGGGTATTGCGAGACCGGCAGGGAGGCGTAGGCGACGTAGCCGATGATCAGGAACAGGATCGACGTCACGGACGCGAAGATCGGTCGATCGACGAAGAAGTGGGCAAAACGCATGGGGTGAACCTCTCGCCGCTCCAGGGTGGTTCACCCGGACGGGACCGTCTTGTCGTCAGCGGACGGGCGCACGGATCGCGGACGATCCGGGTGCACGCTCTCCTCAGGTCTTACGTTCGTCTCGCGGGGCACCTTGCCCCCACCCGGCGCGCCGCGAAACACTCGTGTCGTGCGATGGCCCGGGAGCCGCCGCACGACGTCTGATCCTGCCGATGCACGATGAGCCCGCGCGAACCGGCGGGGCGGGCGCGCGAAGGCCCATCGGGTCGACGCCCCTCAGGTCTTGCTCGGCGGCAGGGTCGAGGATTCGGCCGTGACTTTGGCGCCGGGGCGCACGCGGGACAAGCCATTGACCACGACGTTCTCGTCGCCCTTCAGTCCGTCGCGGATCACCCGGTAGCCGTCGACCTTCGGCCCGAGCTTCACCTCGCGCGACGAGACCGAACCGTCGTCCGCCACGAGATAGACGACGCGCTTGTCCTGGTTGGCCGAGATGGCGTCGTCCGGCAGAAGGACGCCCTGATACGGCTTGGTGGCCGGCAGGGAGACGATGCCGAACAGGCCCGGCTTGATAAAGCCGTCGGGATTGTCGACGGTGGCGCGCAGGAGCACCGTTCCAGTGGCGTTGTCCACACGGTTGTCGACGAAGTCGAGGATGCCCTTGCGCGTCGGCTTCTCCTCGCCCGTGAGCGCGATGAGGATCGGAACACCCTTGCCCCGCTGGGTCTGGCCCATGCCGATCCCGAGGGTTCCCTGGTATTTCAGGAACGAGCGTTCATCGACGGTGAAGCCGAAGAAGATCGGGTCGAGGGACACGATGGTGGTCAGAAGGGTCTGGTCGGTGATGACGATGTTGCCCTCGGTGACGAGGCGCCGGCTGATGCGGCCGGAGATCGGGGCCTTCACCTCGGTGAAGTCGTAGTTGAGCTGGGCCTGGCGCAGTTGCGCGTCGGCGCTGTCGACGTCGGCCTGCGCCGTCTGGGAGGCCTGGCGGCGCTGGTCCGTCACCTGCTCGGAGATGTTGCCCGAGCGGCTCAGGGTCTGGGCGCGGTCGAGGTCGGTCTGCGAGAAGTTGAGGCGCGCCTTGGCGGAGACCAGGGCCGCCTGGGCCTGATCGAGGGCGGCCTTGTAGGGGCGCCGGTCGATGACGAAGAGGAGATCGCCCTTCTTCACGTTGGCCCCGTCCTGGAAGTTCAGCTTCTCGAGGTATCCGGTGACACGGGCGCGGACATCGACGATCTCCACGGGATCGAAGCGGCCCGTGTACATGTCGGTCTCGACGATCTCGCGCACCACGGGCTTGGCCGTCGTCACCTTCGGCGGTGGACCGCCGGGTGCCTGGGCCAGGGCCGGACCTGCCGCCCATGCGAGGCCGAGGGCCGGAAGAAGACGGAAGAGCAGACGCCTGCGCATATCGATAATCCCTATGCCCTGCGAGCTAGAGGTCCGGTGCCGCCCATGGAGTGCGCTGCCGCACATGAGGGCCGGCCGGGCCGAAACCGCACGGGATATTCGCGAATACGAATCCAATTCGACGCGCGTGCCGCGACGTCAGCGGGCGATCGGCTCACCCGCCCCGTACCAGTCCTTGAAGCCGCCGACGTAGTGGGCGTCGATGGCGAGCCCCGCCCGTTGCGCGGCGGCGAGGGCGTGCACCGACCGCACGCCGGCGGCGCATGAGAACACCGGCCGGCGCCCGTCCTCCGACACCAGGGCGGCGATGGCCTGCGGATCGAAGGCCGAGAGCGGGTGGGTGACCGAGCCCGGGATATGACCGCCGGCGAATTCGTGCGCCTCGCGCACGTCGATGAGGAGGATCGTCCCGTCGGCGAGTCCCGCCTTGACCGTATCCCGGTCCAGATCGACCACGTTCATTGCGCCATCCCTTCGCGTCCGACGTTGTTTAGGCGCGCGGCGGCACGGCCGCAACGCGCTCGGCGAGGACGGCGTCCACCCGCGCGAAATGCCCCGTCCAGTCGGGCGGCGCGTACCCGTCGAGGCGGGCTTTCAGATCCGCCCTCAGGGGGGAGGCGGGAACGCTCAACGCCTCGACGGCGGCACGCCAGCCCGGACCGTCGAGGGGATCGAGGAAATGGGCGAAACCGCCTCCGATCTCCCGATGCACGGGAAGATCGGAGGCGACCACGGGCAGGCCGCAGGCCGCCGCTTCCACCACCGGAAGGCCGTAGCCTTCCGCGAAGGAGGGCATCAGGAGCGCGGTGGCGCCCTGGAGCAGGCCGGCGAGGCCATGGCTCGAAAGGCCGTCGACCTCGATGACGTGGTCCCGCACGGCCGGGCAGCGCTCCAGCATGTCGATGACGTTCTCCGCCTCCCAGCCGCGGCGTCCGACGAGGACGAGGCGCGGGGTCGCGGGCCCGTGCCGCTGGGCCAGATCGCGCCAGAGATTGAGCAGGCCGAGATGGTTCTTGCGCGGCTCGATGGTGCCGCAGGCGACGAAGGTCGGGCGATCGGGCGCCAGGGCGGGCGCGCCGGAGGCCGGCCGAAACACCGGCTCGACCCCGAGCCACGCCACCGTCGTCGGGCGCCGGGGAAGGCCGCGGGCCGCGAGATACCCCGAGACGTGCGCGGCGACGTCGGCCGAGTTCACGAGGACATGGTCCGCGTGGGCCGCGATGGTTCCCATGCGGACCGCGTGGCGCTCGGCCTCGCCGGGCCGGCCGTATTCCGGATAGGCGATGGGGATGAGGTCGTGGACGAAGAAGACCGGGCGGATGTCGCGCCGGTCGTAGAGCCAGTCGAACCGCTCCGGCCGGTCGAGGCGCAGGTGCGAGGTGTGGAGATAGACGGTTCCCTTCGGCAGGCGCTCGGGGCCGCGCGCGCGCAGGACCGTCCAGGCCGTACGGGCCTGGAGGCGCCGGCGCGCGGCTTTGTCCGGGCGTCGGGGCGGAGCCGATGTCTCCCGCACCGGCGAGCCGAGGGCGGCGGCGAGGCGGCGATGGACCGGGTCGTCCTCGGCCGCCCGATCCTCGACCCAGCCCGCCGCCACCGCCTCGACGATCGCCAGGGCCTCGGCCCGCTCCAGCACCTTCGGGCCCAGAGCCGTGGAGACCAGGCCGAAGCGCGCGCCGGTCTGTGCCAGGACATGGCGGGCGTAGGCGAGGTCGACCCGGTCGATCCCGCTCGGTGCGGCGTGGCGCAGGCGAGTGATGAGGCGGGTGAGGTCGAAGGCGATCGAGGGGACGGGCATGATCCTCCGGCTGCGTTCAGGCGCGGCGGCGTATCGAAGCGGCCGCGATCCCGCCTATATGCGTGTCGCCATCCCGCAACGCCACCCAACCCGAGCAACGCCCGTGTCTCCCGGTTATCTGCCCTTCGCGGGCGCCCTCGATCTGCCCGCCTACACCTGCGACAATTGCGGGTTCTGGCAGCGCCACTTCACCGTGCCGGCCGCGTGCCCCATGTGTCTCGACGCGCGTCACGTGGTGCCGCAGAACGGCTGGCAGTTCTGGACCGAGGCCGAGGCGCAGGCGCGTTTTCCCTGCCACTGGGAGGAGTTGGAGCCCGGGGTCTGGCGGTTCTGGAACGATCCGGTCTCGGGCATCGGCCCGAGCGCGTACCTGATCCAGACGCCGCAGGGAAACATGGGGTTCGAGGCCTGCCCGGTCTTCAGCGAGGCCGCGCTCCGGCACATCGCCTCCCTCGGCGGCATGCAGGTGCTGTCGTCCTCCCATCCGCACGCCTACGGCGCCCTGGTGCAGCTGCAGGACCGGTTCGACCCGGAGCTGTGCCTGCCGGCGGCCGATTTCGTCTGGAGCGCCGCGCTGCAGGTCTCCTGGCCCTACGACGATTTCCTCGAGCCGCTGCCGGGCCTGGAGCTCCACCGCACCGCCGGCCATTTCGACGGCCACGCCGTCCTGTTCGACCGCTCGCGAAAGATCCTGTTCTGCGGGGATGCGCTGAAGTTCGAACTCGACCCGACGAACTTCCGCAGGGCCGTGACGATCTCCGCCCACAAGGCGTTCGTGCGCGGCGTGCCACTGACGACGAACGAGCTGCGGCGCTACCGCGACGTGTTCGCCGCCCTCGACTTCACCCAGACCTGGACGCCGTTCGAGCCGGCCGCGAATTGCGGCCGGTCCGAGGTCCTGGCGCTCCTGGACGGCATGCTGGCGACCCGCCCGCACGCGGCCCCGGTCGCCCTCGATTCGCTCCGGCGCTGAGGGTCAGGGCCGTCCTTTGGCTGTCTGTCCGAACATCACCTTCCTGTCCTCCTCGCTCATGGCCTTGCCGAGATCGGGGTTGACCTTCGGGCCCAGCGCATAGGCCGCCTTCGTGGCGGGGCGTTCGGCGATGGCCGTGAACCAGCGCGCGAGGTTGGGGAAATCCGCGAGGGTCTGGCCCTGCTTCTCGTGCGGCACGATCCACGGATAGGCGGCCATGTCGGCGATGGAATAGTCCGCGCCGGCGACGAAGGCCCGGTCGGCGAGGCGCCGGTCGAGGACACCGTAGAGGCGGTTGGTCTCGTTCAGGTAGCGCTCGATGGCGTACGGAACCTTCTCCGGCGCGTATTGGCTGAAATGGTGGTTCTGGCCGAGCATCGGCCCGAGGCCGCCCATCTGCCAGAACAGCCATTGCAGCACGTCCGCGCGGCCCCGGAGGTCCGGCGCGATGAAACGCCCGGTCTTCTCGGCGAGGTAGAGCAGGATCGCGCCCGACTCGAACAGCGAGACCGGTTCGCCGCCGCCCTCGGGCGCGTGATCGACGATGGCCGGCATGCGGTTGTTGGGGGCGATGGCGAGGAAGTCGGGTTTGAACTGATCGCCCGTGAAGATGTTCACCGGCTTGATCGTGTAGGGCAGGCCGGTTTCCTCGAGGAACAGCGTCACCTTGTGGGCGTTCGGCGTCGGCCAGTAATACAGATCGATCATGGAAGATCCTGTGTCGCGCGGTCGGTCGGCACGGCGCGCGGGATCGCGCATCGAACGGCCCGTGCCGGCCCCATTGATCCCACCCCGTGCCCCGGATCAATGGGGCGGGCGATTCACCTGCACGGGCCCCGCTGCGCACTCGAGGGGACGGGGCTCCGTTCTCCACGGGGCGCGGTGCGCGTCGACGGCGAGGCGAGCGCGCGTCCCCGCAGAAAACTCCGGGATGGCACGCGCTCCGTCGCCGCGCGCGCGAGCCGCTCGGCCTCGGCCCGCACGGCGTCCTCGCTGTCGGCGATCTGTCCGCACAGCCGGGCCGTCAGCAGCGGAAGCCGCCAGGCGAGAACCTCGGATCGCTTCAGGCCAGCCGTACGGCAGCACTGCGCGACGTAGAACCAGGCGATGGCCGCGCGGATCGCGTCGAGGGGCAGGAATCGGCCGAGGGGGCCGACGTCGAGGCGGCCGTGGCGCAGGAGCAGGGCGGTGCGCGCGACGTCTCCTGCCGGATTGCCCCGGGTGGCTTTCTGCCAATCGACGACGCGCAATCCGAGGGGCGAGCAGATCACGTTCTCCGGATGAAGGTCGCCATGGCAGAGACGGTCGCCGTCCGGCAGGCCCTGGAGCGCGCGGAGGGCGGCGCGCTTCACCGCCTCGGACACCCGTGCCCGCCCGATCTGCCCGCGTAGGGTCTCGTGCTGGCCCGGGAGATCGGAGCCGACCCGGGCGTTGATCGCGCAATGCACCTGCGCCAGGTGTGCGAGGGCGGCCAGCAGGGCGTGCGGGCGGTGCTTGTGGGTGCCGAGCAGGTTCCGGCCCTGCACCGCCTCGAACACGATCCCGGTTCGTCCATCCCGCTCCACGATCGCCACGGCCTCCGGCACCGGCAATCCATAGGCGTGAGCCTGCCGGGCCGCCCGGAACTCGTTGGCGACCGCCGCCGGGTCACACGGTGATCTGTAGAGCTTCAGGACGTGATCGGGGCCGTATCGGAAGACCTCGGAGCTGAGGCCGAGGCCAACCAGATGGTCGGTCGGGGTTTGTGAGGCGTGCAAGACCATAACCCATGATAATGCTTATGCCACCCATACGCCGACGCTAACCCGAACCTCCGACCGTCTCAATATGGATGCTTCGGATTCGGACGGTCCGTGTTCGCATCGCCACACACAAAGCTTGTGGGAGGCGTCGAGTCCGCCCCGCGCGCTTCACGCCCGGAGGGAGTGCCTGCCATCGAGCGCCCGGTCCAGAACCTGACGACGGCGCGGCGGGCGGATTTTTCGCGGGCCTCCCCTATGTCGGACCGATGAGAGGAATCCTCACGAACGCCGTCCGCGCGGTCGCGCTGCTCGCCGTCACCGCCGCGTCGGCGGCCGGGACGCCGGCCTTCGTCCTCGTCGGCCTCGACGGCAAGACGTTCTTCGAGGCCACGGGCGGTCGCAACGGCCCGAACGGCCACGATGCCGTGGGTGTCCTCGATGTCGGCGACGAGGCGCGGCCCCGCCTCGTCCACACCTTCCCCCTCGACAATTCCGTCTACGGCCCGCCGACGAATCTCCGGATCACCCCGGACGGTCGGCTCGGCCTCGTGGCGAGTTCCGTCCTCATGCGCCGGGAGGGGACGGCATGGTACGCGCAGGCCGACGACCGGCTCCATGTCCTCGATCTGGCCGCCGTCCCACCCCGCCTCGTTGAGACGATCCGGGTCGGCCGCCAGCCGTCCGGGATCGCCATCGACCGGGCGGGCGGCCTGGCCCTGGTGGCCAACCGCGAGGGCCGCAGCGTCACCGTCCTGACCATCGCCGGAACCGAGGTGCGCCCGGTCGCGACCGTCGATGTCGGCGACGAGGCGGCGGCGGTGGCCTTCGCGCCGGACGGGCGCCGGGCCTTCGTCGCCAAGAACAAGGCCGGGAAGGTCGGGGTCCTGACCCTCGACGGGACACAGGTGCGCTACGAGCCCGGCCTCGACCTGCCCGTCGGCCCGGGCGTCTACGGCCTCGCCGTCACGCCGGACGGGACCCTCGCCCTCACGGGCAACACCGGCCCCGAGCCGAGCGACGGCCACGCCGACACCGTGAGCGTGATCCGCGCCGACGGAGAACGTCCCGTGGTGACGGACCACCTCGGCATCGGCGACACGCCGGAGGCCCTGGCCATCGCCCCCGACGGGCGCCACGCCGCCGTGTCGGTGGTGCGCGGGGCGAGCGCACCGCATTCCGCTCCGGGCTACACGCCGACCGGGGCCGTGGCGCTCCTCGCCATCGGGCCCGGCGGGGTCCGGCGCGTCGCGGAAGCCGAGGCCGGGGCCGTGACCCAGGGCATCGTGTTCAGCCCATCCGGCGCCTACGTCTACATCGGCAACTACGTCGACCGGACGCTCGGCGTCTACCGGGTCGAGGGGGATTCGCTGACCGACACCGGCCACCGGGTGGCGCTCCCGGGCCAGCCGGCCTCCCTCGGCGGACGGTAGGGTCTCGGCCCGGACCGATCGCCGAGCGCCGGCCCCTCCGGGATCCGGGCGAGGCGCGGCGGCGCCGGCGTGATCCGCCGGGGGGCATCGGCCCTTCCCGGGAGGCCGCCATGGCAGGCCGGCCCGCGATCCTGATGAGATCCTTATGGGATCGGCCGCGCCTCCCTCTCGAACCCTAATGCGGTTCCGCGCCACACCGTGTGGCGGGCGGCCGGTCACGGCATCGGCCCGCCGAACCGGATCGGACGCTCCATGCTCGACATCGCCTTCCTCGCCGTGGGGCTCGCCTTCTTCGGCCTCGCCGCCGGCTACGCCGTCCTCTGCGAACGCCTCTGAGGACCCGGCATGACCCTCGACCTCACGCTCGCCGCCCTCGTGGCCCTCGGGCTCCTCGGATACCTCACCTATGCCCTCGTCCGCCCAGAGCGGTTCTGAAGGAACACCGTCCCATGACCCTCGCCGGCTGGTTCCAGATCGCGCTGTTCTGCGCGGTCGTCCTCGCGCTCGCCCGTCCGCTGGGCGGCTACATGACCCGCGTCTTCGCGGGTGACCGCACCGTCCTGTCGCCCGTGCTCGCCCCCGTCGAGCGCGGCCTCTACCGCGCCGCCGGCATCGACGCGCGCCAGGAGCAGCACTGGCTGGCCTACGCCCTGTCCATGCTGGCCTTCCACGTCCTCGGCTTCCTCGCCCTCTACGCCTTGCTGCGCGTCCAGGCTTTTCTCCCGTTCAACCCGGACGGCCAGGGGCCGGTCGGGCCGGATCTGGCCTTCAACACCGCCGCGAGCTTCGTCACCAACACGAACTGGCAGTCCTACGGCGGCGAGACGACGATGTCGTACCTCACGCAGATGCTGGGGCTGACCCACCAGAACTTCCTCTCGGCGGCCACCGGCATCGCGCTGGCCGTCGCCCTCGTGCGCGGGTTCGCCCGCGCCTCGGCCGGCACCGTGGGGTCGTTCTGGGTCGATCTCACCCGCACCATCCTCTACGTGCTGCTGCCGCTCTGTATCGGCCTGACCCTGTTCTACGTCTGGCAGGGCATTCCCCAGACCCTGGGTGCCGCCGTCGAGGCGACCACCCTGGAGGGCGCCCGGCAGACCATCGCGGTCGGCCCCGTGGCGAGCCAGGTCGCGATCAAGATGCTCGGCACCAACGGCGGCGGCTTCTTCAACGCCAACGCGGCGCATCCCTTCGAGAACCCGACCGCGCTGACGAACTTCGTCCAGCTGGTCACGATCTTCGCCATCGGCGCGGCGATGACCAACGTCTTCGGCCGCATGGTCGGCGACGAGCGCCAGGGCTGGGCGATCCTCTCGGCCATGGGCGTGCTGTTCCTGGCCGGCACCGCCGTCGTCTACTGGGCCGAGGGCGCGGGCAGCCCCGTCCTCCAGGGCCTCGGCCTCACCGGCGGCAACATGGAGGGCAAGGAGGTCCGCTTCGGCATCGTCGCGTCCGCCCTGTTCGCGGCGGTGACGACGGCGGCCTCTTGCGGCGCCGTCAACGCCATGCACGACAGCTTCACGGCGCTCGGCGGCCTGATTCCGCTGATCAACATGCAGCTCGGCGAGATCATCGTCGGCGGCGTCGGCGCCGGCCTCTACGGCATCCTCGTCTTCGTCGTCGTGACGATCTTCGTCGCCGGGCTCATGGTCGGGCGCACGCCCGAATACCTCGGCAAGAAGATCGAGGCGCGCGAGGTGAAGATGGCGATGCTCGCCATCCTGTGCCTGCCGCTGATGATGCTCGGTTTCACCGCCCTGGCGACGGTGGTCGCGGCCGGTCTCGCCGGGCCCGCCAATGCCGGCCCCCACGGCTTCTCGGAAATCCTCTACGCCTTCACCTCGGCGGCGGCGAACAACGGCTCGGCCTTCGGCGGCCTGACCGCGAACACCGCTTTCTACAACACCACGCTCGGTCTCGGCATGCTGTTCGGGCGGTTCTTCGTGGTCGTCCCGGCTCTCGCCATCGCGGGGTCGCTGGCGGCCAAGAAGACCGCCCCGGTCTCGGCCGGGACCTTCCCGACCCATGGCGGCCTGTTCGTCGGTCTTCTCGTCGGCGTGATCCTCATCGTCGGCGGCCTGACCTTCTTCCCAGCGCTCGCCCTCGGACCCATCGTCGAGCACCTCGCGGGCGGCCTCGGGCAGACCTTTGCGGCGGGGGGCTGAGATGCGGCCCGGCACTGTGTCCGTCCGCCAGCGCGTCGCCCTGCGGCGCGCCCTGGCCCGTCACCGCCCGCGCTCCGCGCCGGTGAGCCGCAGCGCGCAGGACGGGAGGCATGTCCGGCTCTCGGACGTGATCCTCGCCATGCTCGGTCTCGCCATGCTCGGCACCCTCGGTTTGATCGCCGGGGCCGCCCTACTGGGAAGCGCGCTCGCGCCCTGAGCCCCGCTCCACGGCGCGAAATCGCGCCGTCCCACCCAAGAAGCCATCTCCCAAGCTGCTTTCCCAAGCCGTCTCGCATTCGGACATCCGCCATGGCCCGCCCAAACTCGCCCCGCCTGTTCAGCGCCGCCCTCGTTGGGCCGGCCCTGATCGGTGCCGTCACGAAGCTCGACCCGCGCACGATGATCAAGAACCCGGTCATGTTCGTGGTCGAGGTGGTCGCCGCGCTCACCACCGTCCTGTTCATCCGCGACGTCGTCACCGGGGGAGCGAACCTCGCCTTCTCCGGTCAGATCATCCTCTGGCTCTGGTTCACCGTGCTGTTCGCCAACTTCGCCGAGGCCATCGCGGAAGGGCGCGGCAAGGCCCAGGCCGACAGCCTCCGGCGCACCCGCACGGAGACCATGGCCAAGCGCCTCCGGGGCCCGGGGCCGGATTACGACACCGTCCCGGGCAACGCCCTCGCGGTCGGCGACGTCGTTCTGGTCGAGGCCGGCGACATCATCCCGTCCGACGGCGAGGTCATCCTCGGCGTGGCGTCCGTCAACGAGGCGGCCATCACGGGCGAATCGGCACCCGTCATCCGTGAATCCGGCGGCGACCGCTCGGCGGTCACCGGCGGCACCCAGGTCCTGTCCGACGCGATCCGGGTGCGGATCACCGCCGCCGCCGGCTCGACCTTCGTCGACCGCATGATCGCCCTCGTGGAGGGCGCCGCGCGGCAGAAGACCCCGAACGAGATCGCACTCAACATCCTGCTCGCGGGTCTCACCCTCGTCTTCGTCTTCGCGGTCGCCTCGATCCCGAGCTTCGCCTCCTACGCGGGCGGCGCGATTCCCGTCATCGTCCTCGTCGCCCTGTTCGTGACCCTGATCCCCACCACCATCGGCGCGCTGCTCTCGGCCATCGGCATCGCCGGCATGGACCGGCTGGTGCGCTTCAACGTGCTCGCCCTGTCGGGCCGCGCCGTGGAAGCCGCGGGTGACGTCGACACCCTGCTGTTGGACAAGACCGGCACCATCACCCTCGGCAACCGGCAGGCGACGGCGTTCCGCCCCGTGCGCGGCGTCGCCGAGCGGGATCTGGCCGAGGCCGCCCAGCTCGCCTCGCTGGCCGACGAGACGCCGGAGGGCCGCTCCATCGTGGTCCTGGCCAAGGACCGTTATGGCCTGCGGTCCCTTGATCTGGGACCCCGCGACGCCACCTTCGTGCCGTTCACGGCGCAGACCCGGATGAGCGGCGTCGACCTCGACGGCTCCACGATCCGCAAGGGCGCCGTCGAGTCGGTCATCGCCTCGTTGAGCGGGCAGCCGGCGGCGGTGCGGGGTTCGAACGCGGCCCTGGCCTACAGCCCCGGCATCGCCGCCGAGACGGTCCTCGAGGTCGAGGCCATCGCCGAGGAGGTGGCCAAGGCGGGCGGCACGCCGCTGGCCGTGGCGCGCGACGGGCGCCTGCTCGGGATCGTCACCCTCAAGGACATCGTGAAGGGCGGCATCGCCGAGCGCTTCGCGGAACTGCGCCGGATGGGCATCCGCACGGTGATGATCACCGGCGACAACCCCATGACGGCCGCCGCCATCGCGGCGGAGGCCGGCGTCGACGACTTCCTCGCCCAGGCCACCCCGGAGGACAAGCTCGCGCTGATCCGCCGCGAGCAGGCGCAGGGCAAGCTCGTCGCCATGTGCGGCGACGGCACCAACGACGCCCCGGCGCTCGCCCAGGCCGATGTGGGGGTCGCCATGAACACCGGCACGGTGGCGGCCCGCGAGGCGGGCAACATGGTCGACCTCGACAGCGATCCGACGAAGCTCATCGAGATCGTCGGCATCGGCAAGCAGCTCCTGATGACGCGCGGGGCCCTGACCACCTTTTCCATCGCCAACGACGTCGCCAAGTATTTCGCCATCATTCCGGCGATGTTCCTCGGGCTCTACCCCCAGCTCCAGACCCTCAACGTCATGGGTCTCGCGTCGCCCGAGAGCGCGATCCTGTCGGCGATCGTCTTCAACGCCCTGATCATCGTCGCGCTGATCCCCCTGGCCCTGCGCGGCGTGTCCTGCCGGGCGGTCGGGGCGGGTGCCCTGCTGCGCCGGAACCTCGCGATCTACGGGCTCGGCGGCCTCCTGGTGCCCTTCCTGGGCATCAAGGCCATCGATCTCGCCATCACCGCCCTGCACCTCGTGTGAGACGGGCTCCGCGCCATCGAGGCGGAGCCTGGATCGGCCGAGCCCGCGGCGCCCGAGCGAAGCTCGAACCCGCCCTCCCGAAGCGATCGAACGGATTTGGTCCGAGCCGCATCCCCCTGCTACCGTCGAGAACCCCGTCATGCTGAACACGCTTCGCCCCGCCTTCGTCCTACTCGTCGCCCTCGGGGCGATCACCGGGCTCGCCTATCCCCTCGCGATGACGGGGCTCGCGGGCGCGCTCTTCCCGGCCGAGGCCGCCGGGAGCCTGATCACGCGCGACGGCCGGGTGGTCGGCTCCGGCCTGATCGGGCAGTCCTTCACGGCCGAGCGCTACTTCCAGGGGCGCCCCTCGGCGACGAGCGCCGCCGACCCGGCCGATGCGGCCAAGACCGTTCCGTCGCCCTACAACGCGGCGAACTCGTCGGGCTCCAACCTCGGCCCGACCAGCGCCGCCCTGGCCGAGCGGGTGAAGGCGGATTTCGCGGCGCGCCAGGCCGAACGGCCCGGCCGCCCCGTCCCCGTCGACCTCGTCACCGCGAGCGGCTCGGGTCTCGATCCGGACATCTCGCCCGAATCCGCCCTGTTCCAGGTGCCCCGGGTCGCCCGGGCGCGCGGCCTGGACGAGACCCGGGTGCGGAATCTCGTCGAGGCCGGGGCGAAGGGCCGCCTGCTCGGATTCCTCGGCGAGCCGCGCGTGAACGTCCTCGCCCTCAACCTCGCCCTGGACGGACTGAGGCCGGAGTGATCCCGCTCGCATGAGCCGCGCCCCGATCCCGCATCGCGACCCCGGCCGGCCCTCGCCCGACGCGCTGCTGGAGGCCGCGCGCCGGGAGGAGGGCCGGCGCGGCCGTCTCAAGATCTTCCTCGGCGCGGCGCCCGGCGTCGGCAAGACCTACGAGATGCTCACCGTCGGCCACGCGCGCCGCAGGGCCGGGGTGGATGCGGTCGTCGGTCTCGTGGAGACCCATGGCCGGGCCGAGACGGAGACCCTGGTGGCGGGCTTCGAGGCCGTCGCCCGCCGGGCGGTCCCGTATCACGGCAGGGTGCTGGAGGAGATGGATCTCGACGCGCTCCTCGCCCGCCGTCCGGGGCTCGCCCTCGTGGACGAACTCGCCCACACCAACGCGCCGGGCTCGCGCCACCGCAAGCGCTACCAGGACGTGGAGGAACTCCTCGATGCGGGCATCGACGTCTACACCACCCTCAACATCCAGCACGTCGAGAGCCTGAACGACGTCGTCGCCCAGATCACCCGCATCCGGGTGCGCGAGACCGTGCCGGACGGCATCCTCGACCGGGCCGACGACATCGAGGTGGTCGACCTCAGTCCGGACGACCTGATCCAGCGCCTGAGGGACGGCAAGGTCTACGGGAAGAACGACGCCGAGCGCGCCCTGAGGCATTACTTTTCGCGGGGCAACCTCACGGCGCTCCGCGAGCTGGCGCTGCGCCGCACCGCCGACCGGGTCGACGACGAACTCCTCAGCCACATGCGGGCCCACGCCATCGCGGGCCCGTGGGGGGCGGGTGAGCGGGTCCTCGTCTGCATCGGCGAGGACCCGCATTCGGCCGGCCTCGTGCGCCACGCCAAGCGCCTGGCCGACCGGCTCCACGCGCCCTGGACCGCCCTCACGGTGGAAAGCCCCCGGAGCCCCGCCCTCGACGAGGCGACGCGCGACCGCATCGCCGACACCCTGCGCCTCGCCGACCGCCTCGGCGGCGAGACCGTGACCTTGCCGGGTGGGCGGCGGATCGCCGACAGCATCCTCGCCCATGCGCGCTCGGCCAACGTCAACCACATCGTCCTCGGCAAGGCCGACCGCTCGCCGCTGTTCGAGCTCCTCAACGGTTCGGTGGTGCACGACCTCGTCCGGCGCTCGGGCACCATCAGCATCCACGTCATCGCCGGCGAAGCGGCCGAGCCGGGTCCGGCCAGGACCGTCGCCACGGCGCCGGCGAAGCGCCCCTCCCGCCGACCGTACGGGCTCAGCCTCCTCGCCACGGCCGCTTCCCTCGGCCTCGCCCTCCTGGTCGAGCCGTATCTCGGCGTCGAGAACGCCGACCTCATCCTCCTCACCGCCATCGTCGCCGTCGCCGTGCGGTTCGGCCTCGGTCCGTCGCTCGCCGCCGTCGTCACCGCCTCCCTGTCCTACAACTTCTTCTTCCTGCCGCCGGTCTACACCCTCACCATCGCGGATCCGACCAACATCGCCGCCTTCCTGCTCTTCACGGTGGTGGCCGTGGTGGTGTCGAACCTCGCCTCCCGGTCGCGGCGGGACGCCCTGGTCTCCCAGGACCGGGCCCGCGCCACGGAGCGCCTCTACGGCTTCAGCCGCACGCTCGCCGGCTGCGGCACCCTCGACGACGTGCTGTGGGCGACCTCGGCCCGGGTGGCGGCGATGCTGAAGGTCCGGGTCGTCATCCTGCTGCCCGAGGACGGGGCCGTCGCGGTCCGGGCCGGGTTCCCGCCGGAGGACACCCTCGATGCGGCCGATCTCGCCGCCGCGACCTGGGCCTTCGACAACGAACGCCCGGCGGGCCGGGGCGCCGACACCCTGCCGGGGGCGCGGCGCCTGTTCCTGCCGATGGGCACCGGTCGCGGCCGCGTCGGGGTGATCGGCCTCGATGCCGACGGCGGCGGGCCGATCCTCTCACCCGAGGGCCGTCGCCTGTTCGACGCGCTGGCCGACATGGGCGCGCTCGCCATCGAGCGTGTCCGGCTGGTGGAGAGCCTCGACCGGGCGGAGCGCGCCGCCGAGACCGACCGCCTGCGCCAGGCCCTGCTGACGTCGATCTCCCACGACCTGCGCACGCCGCTCGCCTCGGTGCTCGGGGCCGCCACGACCCTGCGCGACCTCGAGGATGCGCTCCCGCGCGACGCCAAGGCGGATCTCCTGGCCACCGTCATCGCCGAATCGGAGCGGCTGAACCGCTTCATCGTCAACCTCCTCGACATGACCCGGCTGGAAGCCGGGGCGGTGGCGGCGACCCTGACCCCGCAGGATCTGGGCGAACTCGTCGACACGGCCCTGCGCCGCCTCGGCGCGACCCTGGCCGGCCACCGCGTGGTGCTCGACGTGCCGGCCACCCTGCCCGCCCTGCGGCTCGATCCGGTCCTGTTCGAGCAGGTGCTGGTCAACCTCCTCGACAACGCCGCCAAGTACGCCCCCGAGGGCTCGGCCGTCACCGTCGCCGGCCGGCTGGCCGACGGGCGGGTCCGTCTCCAAATCCTCGACGAGGGCGACGGCCTGCCCGAGGCCGACGTGGAGCGGGTGTTCGACAAGTTCTATCGGGCCGCCAAGGGCGACAGCGTCCGGGCCGGAACGGGGCTCGGCCTCGCCATCGCGCGCGGCTTCGTCGAGGCCATGGGCGGAACCCTGACGGCGGCCAACCGCCGCGACCGGACCGGCGCGGCCTTCACCCTCCTGCTGCCCATCCCGCGAGCGGGACGGGCCCAGACGGATCCTCCGGCATGAGCCTCTCCATCCTCGTCGTCGACGACGAGCCGCCGATCCGCAAGCTCCTGCGCATGGGATTGGCGACGCAAGGGTACGCGGTCTGCGAGGCTCCGAACGCCCGCACCGCCTTGGAGGTTCTGTCGCGCGAGACGGTGGACCTGATCATCCTCGACCTCGGGCTGCCCGACATGCGCGGACACGACCTGCTGCGGACGATCCGCCGGGATCATCGCGACCTGCCCGTCGTGGTCCTGTCGAGCCGCGACGACGAGGCCGGCAAGGTCGAGGCCCTCGATCTCGGTGCCGACGACTACGTGACGAAACCCTTCGGCATGGGCGAACTCCTCGCCCGCATCCGCGCGGCCCTGCGCCACCAGCTCGCCGTCCGGGGCGAGCGTGCCGTTTTCACCGTCGACGGCCTCAGCGTGGACCTCGTGCGCCGCCTCGTCCGGGTGCGGGGCGCCGAGGTGAAGCTGACCCCGCGCGAGTACGATTTCCTGCGCGTCCTGGTCCAGCACGCCGGCAAGGCCCTGACCCATGCCCAGCTCATGAACGCGGTCTCGACCTCGTCGGACCCGCAATACCTCCGGGTCTACATGCGCCAGCTCCGTCAGAAGCTGGAAGCCGATCCGGAGCGGCCGCGCATCTTCCTCACCGAGACGGGCGTCGGCTACCGGATGCGGGCCCCCGACGACGACGGAGCGGTCTGAACGGGCCCGCGCGTGCGGGGGGCGTCGGCGGCCGTCCCGCCACGCGCCACCGCAGCGGTCCGCGTGCTTCAGAGATGCTTGAGCCCGAAGCTCTCCAGCAGGGGAAGAAGCTCGTCCCGGGCGTGCAGCCTGGGGTGACGGGTGCGATCGAGCGGCCTCCATCCGACGTCCGCCCGACCCGGATCCCGCCGGGTATCACCCGTCCCCTGCGACACGTATCGGGTCCCGAGCTCGACCGGGTGATCGTGCCCGAGAACTCGGAGAGCGAGTATTCCAGCGTCGGCGGCGACCTGGGACAAGATGCCGGTCGACCCCATGACCATGAAGCCCCAGAGCCTCGACACCATCGTGGCCATCAATCCGCACGCGGACATTCCGTCGGACCTGGTCGCTGCGCTCGCCGGGTCCCTCGGCATCGCGCCGGCCGTCGACATCAACCCGGAGCGCACCTACTCCTCGATGGTCGAGCCGCTCCACGGCAGTGCCGATCCCAACCTGCACACGCCCGATCTCGGCGGCGCCGCGACGACCCGGCAGGTCACGGATGCGGCTATCGCCCGCTGCGGGCGGCGACCGTTGCGAGGACGGTTCGGTCGCCGGTCTCGACCGAGCCGACGGTCGCGGTATCCTCGGCGTGTCGGAGGGGGCGTCCTCGGGCCGCCCCCGACCGATGAGACCGCCTTTCGCGCGGTCCCGATCGTCCAATCTACTCCCGCAGAGGCGGCCTCCGGGCCGAGCCCAGCATGCGCCGTCACCGTTACGCCAAGATCGTCGCCACCGTCGGGCCGGCCTCGTCCTCGCCCGAGAGGCTGAAGGCCCTGTTCCTCGCTGGTGTCGATACGTTCCGCCTCAACTTCAGCCACGGCGTCCAGGCCGACCACGCCCGGGTCCACGCCGCCATCCGCGCCCTGGAGAACGAGGTCGGCCGGCCCATCGGCATCCTGCAGGACCTCCAGGGCCCGAAGATCCGGGTCGGGACCGTCCAGGGGGGCCGCCTCGACCTCATCGCGGGCGAGCGGGTGCGCTTCGTCCTCGAAGGCGCCGAGGGCGCCAAGGACGCGATCCCCCTGCATCACCCGGAGATCTTCGCCGCCGTGGTTCCGGGTCAGGATCTGCTCATCGACGATGGCCGGGTGCGGGTCCGGGTCGTGGGGCTCGAAGCCCGGGCGATCGAGGCCGAGGTGGTCACCCCCGGCGTGATCTCGAACCGCAAGGGCGTGAACCTGCCCGGCACCCTCCTCGACCTGTCCCCCCTCACGGCGAAGGACCGCGCCGACCTCGCCTTCGGGCTCGACCTCGGCGTCGACTGGGTGGCCCTGTCCTTCGTGCAGAAGCCGTCCGACGTGATCGAGGCGCGCGGCCTCATCGGGGACCGGGCCGGCATCATGACCAAGGTCGAGAAGCCGCAGGCCCTGGACCGCATCGAGGACATCGTGCGGCTCTCCGACGCCGTGATGGTGGCGCGGGGCGATCTCGGCGTTGAGATCCCGCACGAGGACGTGCCGGGGCGCCAGAAGGAGCTCATCCGCGCCTGTCGCCTCGCGGTGAAGCCCGTCGTGGTGGCGACCCAGATGCTCGACTCGATGGTCTCGGCTCCCGCGCCCACCCGGGCCGAGGCCTCGGACGTCGCCACAGCGATCTACGACGGGGCGGACGCGGTGATGCTCTCGGCCGAATCGGCGACGGGCCTCTACCCCGTCGAGGCGGTGGCGATGATGGACCGCATCATCCGCAGCGTGGAGGGGCACAAGCTCTACCGCTCGATCATCGCCGCCTCCAGCCCGGCCGAGGAGGAGACGCCGCCGCACGCGGTCGCGACCGCCACCGCAGCCCTCGCGGAGGCCGTCCACGCCAGCGCGATCGTCGCCTACACGGCGAGCGGCACCACGGCGGCGCGCGTCGCCCGCAAGCGTCCGGCGGTGCCGATCCTGGCGCTGACGCCCAACCTCGGCACCTCGCGCCGCCTCAGCCTGCTCTGGGGCGCCCACAGCGTGCACACGGACGATGTCGACTCCTACGAGGAGATGACGGCCAAGGCCTGCCGGCACGCCCGGGAGGAGGGCTTCGCGAGGGCGAACGACACCATCGTCACGGCGGCCGGCATTCCGTTCCACACCACCGGCAACACCAACAACATCCGGGTGATCCAAGTCTGAGCCGGATCCGGTCGAGATCTGAATCCAGGCCCGATCCGGGTGCCGGTTCCTCCGCCGGTCAGGCGGCCGCCGGGGCCCGGCCCGGCGTCTCCCCCACCAGGCGACGCAGGGCCGCCAGGACCCGCGTGCTCCAGCGCCGGAGCGGCGAGCGCCACAGGCCGAATCCGTCGTCGCAGAGTGGATCGTTGACCACCGGACTGCCGTCCAGGCCGACGAGCACGTTCCCGACATTCGGATCGAGGGCCCGCGGGGACGCGGCGCGCAGGGTCGCGACGAAGGCCTCGTATCCGGGCCAGGCCGCCCGGAAATCCTCCCGGATCCCGTCGAAGCTCGGGTGATCGACCCGGGGCTCGTGCGCGGGCCATTCCGCCTTGAACCGGTCGCGGACGCCCTCGTCCATCGCGGCGCCCGGATGGTCCGCCAGGACCGCATGGGCATAGGCCAGCCACCAGCACCCGGGCGCCGGATCGGCGAGGCGCGCACCGACGGTCATCAGGGCGCCGCAGGGGCTGACGGACAGGTCGTGGACACGCGGGGCATGCGGCCCGTCGGAGCCCGCGAAGCCCTTGCGCAGAAGGGCCGCATAGTCGCCGAAGCCGTCGGCCTTGCGGGCGAGGCGCACGACGACGTCGGGGTGGTCCGGGTGGGCGTGGACGGAGCCGTGATAGCCGTAACCGATCTCGGCCCAGCCCGCGGCGAGGAGCGACGCGTGGGCCCCGGCGGCCGACCGTTCGCGGATGCCGAGGGCGGCGAGGGAGGGGCCGGCGTTCCGGTTTCGGTTCCTGAATCCCAGCATCGCGCTCACTCCTTCCTGCCGGCCGACGATCCGACGCGACGCGCCTTCGGGAGCCGCACGGACGCGGCGCCGGGAAGACGGGCCGGACGGGCGGGTCCGGCGAAGGTCAGGATGACCGTGTCGATGTCGGGAGCAGCGCGACGCGACCGTCACACCACGGTCATGCAATGACCGCCGGCCCCGGAAAGTTCAAGCCTTACGGAAGCCTGAATCGGAGATCGCCCGGCCTGCGCTGTCCTGACGCAGGATCCCCGGCGCGGCCCGCATGTGCATCAGGATATCCCGGGCGCGGGTCTCGTCCGCCGCGCTGAGCCCGCGTTCCGCGTCGGGCCGGACGTGCCGGCTCGCATGGCTGGGGCCGACCTCGACGTCGTCGAGGACGAGATACGCCGTGATGCGGTTCCGGACCGCGTGCTCGGCGATCTCGTCGCCGCGTCCCGCGCGTTCGGCCGGGAGCATTCCGCCCGTCTCCGGATCGCGGCTCGTCGGCAGGATCGCCGTATGCCAGTCGGGATGGAAGCAGGTCTCGGGCAGGCCGGCTTCGACGAGGGTCGGCCGGCAATCGTCGACGCGCCACGTCGAGGACACCACCACCCGCGCGTCGAACTCCCGCACCAGGGCGGCCACGCGGGCGATCTGGACCGGATTCAGCCGGTCCTTGCCCGCCTCGCGCTGGTAGCCGACCGTCGTCACGACGCCGTCCACGTCGAGATAGATCGTGGGCCGTCCGGCACCGCCATGTTCGTCCAAGAGGCCGACCCCGTCCCGTGCAGCGACCCTGCATCCGCCGCACGGCTACAGCGGCCCGCCTCGGCCGTCCAGCGCCCGGGGCGTTCCCGCCTCGTCCGTCCGGGAGCTTCCACCGGCGGGTCGGCTCGGCCGGCGCCCGAAGGCGTGCCGTTCGGCCAACCGCGCGGCGCTCTCCGGGACCCGGCGAGCAGGGCCGGTCCCGTCGCGGCGATGGGCGGACACACGCGACCCGTCGAGCCCGAGAGGCTGTCGGTCCCGGGGCAGACTATAGAAGACCGGCTCGACGTCATGGAACGTCGATGACCCTGCCTTACGAGATGAAGGAACGATCGTCCCGTCGCGAGCCTACGAAGAGCTATATTCTTTTGATTTTTATCATCATTTCATCTTCGTTGTCGGAATGAATTGTGCTTCGCGAAAATCGGATTTTCGAGCGAATAATCGATATGCTTCGAATGATACAGAGTATTGTTCTGCTGCGAATGGTCATTGCCAGCAAATCGCCGAGGTGGATCGAATCGGGTATGTGTCCGACCGATCGGTCGAGACGAGACTCGCGCACTCCCCAGCACACGCGACGCCTGAAAGCATGGTGTCGATGGATCGAAGCACGATCTTGACGATCGAAGCAGGTCTTTCACACGCTTTCAGGACGGTGGTTCGATGAGGATGATTGCGAATGTGGGCGGAAATCGTCCGTCATCGCCGTGGTCCGCTTATGGATATCGAATTTTTCTAAATGCAGGCGCACTTTGTCGGTTTTTGAGGCCCCTATACGAAGGGGATCAAATAGAGTTGTACGATTGGGATGCTTCAGGATTTGTTATCGAATCCATCTTTATTCGAGCTATTCCGGAGCATCGGCACCACGGCGGATGCCGGCCTCGAGCGAGGTCGATGCTCCAGGATTGCCGATGGTGATGGGGCTCCATGCTGAGCGTGGTCGATTGTTTCGCGCGAGCGCATGACCTCTGGCTGGTCGCGCTCGCCGCTGGGATCAGCATCCTAGCCTCCATGACGGCGGTCGAGTTGCTGCATCATGCCCGCAAGGCCGCGGGCCGTCTGTGCGCGGTCTGGCTGGGGGTCGCCGCCGTGGCCGGCGGATCCGGTATCTGGGCGACCCATTTCGTCGCCATGCTGGCTTACGAGCCGGGCCTGCCGACCGGCTACGACGTCACGCTCACGGCCCTGTCCCTCGTCTACGCCGTCGTCCTCACCGGCGCGGGTATGACGGTCGCGCTCGTCCCCACCGTTCCACGCGCGCCCATGGTCGGCGGCGCGATTCTGGGAAGCGGCATCGCCGCCATGCACTACACGGGCATGGCGGCCTACGAGATCGCCGGACGCATCGTCTGGGATCCGGCGCTCGTGGCCGCATCGGTGGTGATCGGCCTCGTGTTCTCGAGCGCGGCCGTGCAGCTCGCCATGCGCGACCGGGGTCTCGACCGCCGGATGGCGGGCCTGTTCCTCCTCCTCGGGATCTGCGGTCACCACTTCACCGCGATGGGGGCGGTGACGATCCTGTCGGATCCGCGAATCGTGCTGTCCGAGGGCGCGATTCACCCGCGCTGGCTCGCCGGGGGGGTCGCCCTGATGAGCGCGACCCTCCTGCTCTTCGCCTGCGCGGCCCTCGCCCTCGACATTCGGGATCGGCGTCACACCGTGCTCGAACGGGAAAGCGCGCGCCTCCTGAGCCTGTCCAACGTCGCCGTGGAGGGGCTCCTGATCTGCTGCGGGGACCGGATCGTCAGCGCCAACGACAGCTTCCACGCCATCGTCGGCGGCGAGGCGTGTCGCTTCGCCGGCCAGTCCCTGTCTCGTTTCCTGCCGGACGCCGGCCGGCACCGCGCCGGCCGAGGGGAGGGGCCGCACGACCCGGTCCGGTTCGAAACGGACCTGATCCAGGCCGGCGGCAACCCGATCCCCGTGGAGGTCGTGATGCGGTCCGTCACGTACGGTCGCGAGCCCCATTACGGCGTGGCCGTGCGCGACCTGCGTGCACACCGGGAGGCCCAGCACCGGATCTGGTTCATGGCCCACCACGACGGGCTGACGGGGCTCGCCAACCGGATGAGCTTCACCCGGCGCCTCGAACAGCAGATGACGCAGGCCGATGCGCAGGGCCGCATGCTGGCCATCCTCTATCTCGACCTCGATCGCTTCAAGGAGGTGAACGACCTCTTCGGACATGCGGCCGGCGACGCCATGCTGATGACGGTGACGCGGGCGATCTCGGATCTGCTGGACGAAACACACCTCATGGCGCGGCTCGGCGGGGACGAGTTCGCGATCCTGATGCCCTGCGACCGCGCCTCCGAGGCGGGGGCCCTGGCCGGGCGGATCCAGGACACGCTGTTGCAGGAGCGCACGGAAACCTCCTCGGCCATCGGAACGAGCATCGGCATCGCGCTCTACCCGGATCACGCCACGGATCCCGCGCTGCTCCTGAACTATGCCGACACCGCCCTGTACCGCGCCAAGTCGGAGGGGCGGGGGACATTCCGCTTCTTCGAAACCGCCATGGGGGCCGAGATGCGGGACCGCCGGCGCATGGAACACGATCTGCGGCGTGCCGTGGAGCAGGGCGAGATGCGCCTCGTCTTCCAGCCCCAGACCCTCGTCGCCACGGGCAAGGTGATCGGCTTCGAGGCGCTGCTGCGCTGGCAGCACCCGGAGCGCGGCGCGGTGTCGCCGGCCGAATTCATACCCGTGGCCGAGGAGACTGGCGCGATCCTGCAGATCGGCGCGTGGGTCCTGCGGGAAGCCTGCCGGGAGGCGGCCAGCTGGACCAACCCGCTGACGATCGCGGTCAACGTCTCGGCGGTGCAGATCCACGCGCCGCACTTCGTTCAGGGCGTGCGGGACGTCCTGGACGAAACCGGCCTCGGGGCCGAGCGCCTGGAGATCGAGATCACCGAGACGGCCCTGATCCGTGATCCTGCCCGCGCGGCCGCCACCCTCGACCAGCTCAAGGCCATCGGCGTGCAGCTCGCCATGGACGATTTCGGCACGGGCTATTCGTCCCTGTCGAACCTGCGCTCCTACCCGTTCGACAAGATCAAGATCGATGGTTCCTTCGTCCGCTCGGTGGACACCAACCGGCAGACGGCCGCCATCGTACGCGCCATGCTGGACCTCGGGCGCGGCCTCGATCTTCCGGTTCTCGCGGAGGGCGTCGAGACGGAGGCGGAGTTGCGCTTCCTCGCCGGGGAAGACTGTCACGCGGCCCAGGGCTATCTGATCGGTCGCCCGGCTCCGATCGCGGCCTTTGCCGGGGACATCCACGACACGGGGCGGCGGACCGCACGGGCGCGGTCATCGGCTGTTCCGGCCGGCGGCCCCCGTGAGGCGCGCGGCGTGCTCGTCGGGGCGAGGACGGGCCTCGTGGACCGTCGCGGGCCGGCCGTCGGCGGAAGGGCGGCGTCCGGAGGGACGGGCGCGTGACGCGGGCGATCCGTTCGGCCGAACGGATCGTCTCGGGGCAGATCACGGCGAGGTGGGCGAACGACCCGCTGCCGGTCCCATGGATGACTGGCGAGACCGGCCGCGGGAAGGGTGCGATCGGAGGGCGGCGCTCAGATCGCCGACAGGCCGAACAGGGCGCCGAGCGGAACGACCAGGACGGTGCCGACGTAGAATCCGTCCTTGGGCCGGCGCGCCGTGTACGGATTGAAGAAGGACGTTCCGTTGACGAGGTACTGAACCACCGGTTGGAACGCGATGCCGCGACCCAGTGCGAAGTTCGCGTTCGCCTCGAAGATCAGTTTGTCACGCGAGAACGACGCGCCCGACCCGCCCGAGAAGCGGTTCGCGTCCGCCAGGAACGTGGCGTAGGTGTCGTTGATGCGCTGCCAGTTCATCTTGATGCCGTAGCTGTCCCCGGGCCGACTCTGGTCCGGGGCCGAGAGCGTCGCGCCGACGAAGGTGTTGAAGCGGATCGGGATCGTGCTGTCGAAGGCGTAGCCGGTTCCCGTATAGAGCGAGATCGCCGTCGGGGTGGGATTGGCGACACGTCCCTGATCGGCACGCCACACCGTCTGGCTGCCGGTCAGGACGATGCCGGAGGTCCCCTCGCGCTGGATGGCCGGTGTTCCCGGGTTCAGGCCGCGGGAGGTGCCGGCGATCGTCCTCAGATTGTCCGCGTGGTCCGACGTGTTGTAGAAGCCCGTCAGCGAGACGCGCCCCGGATAGGCTTCCACCGTGAAATCCGTCTTGCGTCCGATCTCGGTCATGACCAGGGCGCCGGACAGCGTCTCGTATCCGAAATCATAGCCCGAAAGGGCATTGGTGCCGGGATTGACGCTGAAGGCACCGGCCTGGATGTAGGTGGTCGGCGACAGCTTGTAGGCGATGTTCGCGCCCCACACGCCGTAGAGCGGCGAGGTGAAGCCGGCGTTGAGATAGAACAGATCCTGAAAGCACGAATTGATCGATCCGCACGGTGGCAGGCCATAGTAGCGGTCGGGATGGGTTCGGCCGACTTCGACGACGAGCCGATCGTCGAGAAGCTTCTGCTGATACGTCAACAGAGAAAGGCGATTGTTGTTGATGTTGAACGGCGGCTGATAGCCGACCGTACGGTCGCCGATGTCGACCGCATGATCGGGGTTGCGGACGAAGCCGAAGAAGGATTGCGTGAAGTTGATCGACCCGCCGCTGAGGCCGGCGAGTTTCTGCATGTCCGCACTCATGCTGAGCACGAAATACGTCGAGTTGGATTGCTCGCCGGTCCGCAGTCCGGCACTGGGATTCGCTTGGTAGAAATTATAGACGTTGACGCCGAAGGTCAGGCCACGATCGGCCATGGCGGTCGCCCATGGCGCGAGGGGGCCGGAGCGAACACCGGGCGCGGCCGGCTTGACGATGACGTCCGGGGCGGTACGGGGCTGTGTTTCGTCGACGAACGCGCCGATCGGACTCGCCGTCTGCGCGAAGGCGCCCGGTGCCCCGAAGGTGAGTGCGAGGCAGACCGCCGCCGGCCGCCATGGGTACTGCCGAAAATGAAAAGTACCTGACATGATGACCCCCAAGTCAGCTCAAATCCTATCGATCGATTTGATGCAGATAGTTCGTAGGCATATTCGGGATTTCATCTAATCCGCGACGAGGGCGTCGACGGCCACGTTCCAGGAACCGTCGATGTTCTTCCAGACCACGACATAGTTTCCGGAATTGCGGGTCGTGTCGTCGCCCGACCGGGATTCGAAGCTGTAGGTGCCGACTTCGAACGCCATGGTTCCGGCGGCGTCGACGTCGATGGTCGTCGGGCCGAAGACCAGCGAGCCGGCACTGGCGGCGAGAAGACCGCGCCAAAAATCCTCGATGGCCGCCCGACCGCTGATGACGGGCGAGCCGCCGACCAGGATGCGCCCATCCTCCGCATAGATTTCGGCGATGGCCTTGGTGTCGCCCGCCGCGACGGCTTCCAACCAGCGGGCGATGACGGAGCGGATCTGGATTTCGGCGTTGGAGGACGGCGACATTTCTATGATCCTTTGTTGTGAGGACGGGTTTTCGGCAAAGCTTCGCCGACGTCATCGAGCGATGGAATTTTATATTGGAGCCGCGGAAAACTAGCGGATCTGTTTTTCTTCGAGAGTCCAGAACCAGCCCGGAATCTTCTTCTGGGACTGGAAGGCATTGACGATATTCGACAACAACTTGGCGATGTTGTTGTCGAAGTTGTTGAATGGCAGCGATTGCCCGAAAGCGATCGAACCGGTCGAGAAAACGGCCCCGTTGTTGGGAGCGGTGAAGAAGACCATGTCGGCACGGATACGATAGTCGTGCGATCCCGACAGGCCCGGGTAGGGGTAGAGTATCTCCTCCGTTACGGTGACGTAGTTGTCGCTATGGCCGCCCGACGAGGCGACGATGAGCGAATGCGGGGGCGTGCCGAGGGCGAGATCATAGCGGTCGATCTCCAGGCCGCCGGCCGCCTCGTGGGCGAGGCCGAAATCGCCCAGGATTTCGCCCTCGATGCCCTCGAACATCCAATCCGCCCGCCGATGCCAACTGTCGGGCATGCGCCGGAACGGGCGGGCGGAGTCGAACCCCTCGGAGATGAATCCGACACCGGTGAGTTTCTGTGGCGGGCGCCCGAGATCCTTCCAGATGCCGCTCTTCTGGCCGTTGGTGGCCATGTGGTACTCGCCCGGCCGCGCCTGCCATGCCCGCATGCCGGAATTGAGCTTTCGCACCTCGACGCACCACGGTTCGTCGTTGCGGATGCCGATGTTCCAATAGTAGCCGTTGCCGCCCATGTAGATCAGCCGGCCGCCTTGCTCGACGTAGTCTTCGGTGGCATCGAGCATCGCCTCGGACACGTATTCCGGGTGCGTGCCAGTGAGAACCAGGCGATACGGTTTGAGGGCGTCGACACCTTCGAGGTGCAGATCCTCGTCGGTGAGGATTTCATACTCGTAGCCCGCATGCTCGAGCCAGGCGATCACCGACAGATCGGCCGGAAGCTGCCAGGTGACCCCCATGGACGACATGCGGGCCTTCGGACGCATGTTCAGGATCGGGCGGCGGTAAGAGCTGTAGCAGCAGCCGGCGCCGTCGGAATGGGTATCGTAGAGGGAGAGGCCGAAGCTCTCGGTCTGATACATCTCGATGTCGAGTTCGGAGAGGATCGGCGACTGGCCGCAGAGCGGCTGCATGATCTCCGCATCGAAGCTGAGGTGTTCGTTGGCGTAGGCCAGATAGCTGGCGGTCGGGATGATGAACGCGATGGGCGCCTTCGGCTGGCGGGCGCGAACGAAGAACACGATGTATTCTTCGCGGATACCGGTGCCGTCGCCGATCCGCAGACGAACGCCGTAGGCGCCACTGCGCAGGTCCGGCACGGTCCAGCGCCGGGTGACCGCCCAGTTGCAATCGATGATCGCATCGTCGTGGAACTCGAGACCTCCGAACTCGTGCGGGGCCACCTGGAAACAGTGGCTCTTGCCGTTCCAATTGAATCCGGTCTGGGCCCGCACCGGACGATTGTAGCCGACGGCGTGCAAGCCATGCGGCCCGACATCGACGACCCGGTCGCCGATTCCCTCCGCCGTGTAGCCGCTGCTGGTGTCCCAGAACGCGACGATTCCCTCGACCGGACCCTTGCCGGTCTTGCGGTAGGCGTCGAGCTCCTCGCGGGTCAGCACCCGATCGTAGACGCTCGGGCGGTCGAGCTTGCCGTTCAGGCACTGGGTGACGAAGGTGCCGCGCAGGGTGTGGAAATCCTGCGCGCCGGCGAGAAGAAAGGGTATCTCCGGCAGGTTCAAAGGCTTAAAGCGCAGGGTTTCGCGAACGTGCGACCGGTAATCGATCCCGGCGACCTTGCCCAACAGGCTGTTGTACCGGTTGGCCGCGCTCTCCTGGTAGAGCGTGGCGGCGCCGGTTCTCGCGTCGTACGTCGCGGCGACGAAATACCAGTGCTGCTTCAGCAACGGCACCTCGCCGTCGATGTAATCGACCTCCTTCCCGTCGCCGTAGCCGAATTCGAGCAGACCCGCCGGATTGAGCCAGAGCCCGTACCCGCGATTGCCGAAGGCGTCCCAACGCCCCAGCAGGCATTGGCGCACGCCGTCTCCCGGGTGATTGGGATAGACGAAGGCACACAGGCTGAAGCTGCCGTCGACCGCCAGGCGCAGGTCCGGGTCTTCGACCGTGCAGTAGGATCCGACCTGCGTGAACTGCTTCCTGACGTCCCAGGCGCCGTTCAGGGGAGAAGAAATCTCCTCCTCCTTGTAGCCGGGGCCGGCGGGATGGGCATCGCCATGGATCAGGCGGACGAGTTGCGCCTCTGCCGTCGACGTGCCGTCGGCGTTCACGTGAAAGGTGATCTCGTCGCCAGGTTTGACGGATATCTTGTTGGCGTACCCAAATATCTTCAGCTCTGCCATCGTCAAATTCCGGATTTCTACTGAATTCTACAAGGCGGAATCCCGAGACTCCGGAATTCGCCGTACGGAAATCGGTCGATCAAGCTTCGAGCAGATCCTGGACCCGGCGCAGGAACAGAGCGTGATAGGCCTCGTTCGGGTTCGGGTAGACCTTGTCCTCGACGACGCGCGGGGCGGTGCCGCGATGGCCGGAGAGGGCGACGATCCGGTAGGCTTTGAACTCTTCCGTCACGAGGATCGCGTACTTGTCGATCTGACCCTGGCGACGGAAGTAGATCAGCAGGCGGTCCAGGGCCTCGCTGTGCTGGCCGAGCGGGCGCGACCGGTGTTCTTCGATGACCTCGTTGGTCACGAGGCGCTTGATGAAGTCCCGCTGCATCTTGTCGAAGCGACGATAGTAGATTTCGTCCTTGTTTTCGGTTTCCGTTGCTTCCTCGGGGAGCATTTCACCACCTTTTTCGGCTCGTGTTGCGCGGCGCTCGCTCTTTTTCTTGTCTCGCCATGCGCGAAACTGCGGTTTGATTCCGAACAATCCGTCGCGCAGGAACAGGACGACGAGGAGCATGATCAGTCCGATGAGGACGAACCGGAGCGGTCCCCAATCGATGAGCACGCGGTCGATGAAGACCACGATGGCCGTGCCGGCGACGGCGCCCTCGGACCGCCCGATCCCGCCGATGACCAGCATCGCGAGGGCGAGCAGCAGGGTGTCGAAGGAGAAGAGGTTGGGCGAGGCCCCTCCGAAATGGCTGGCGTAGAACCCGCCGATGGCGCCGATCGCCGTCGAGGAGAGCAGGAACACCGAGACGCGGGCGCGGCGGTAATCGACGCCGCAGGCCGCCGCGAAGGCCTCCTTCTTCTCCGGCGCCATGCGCAGCACCCGGCCGAGGCGCCTGCCGTTGACGAAGCGGTACAGGAACAGCGCCGCGACCATCACGACCAGGGAAGCGTAGTAACCGTAGAGGAGCTGATCCTGCTGGGACAGGTCGTCGGGCAGGTAGCTCGGCGCGCCGTACAGACCGCCCGTCGCGGACCCGAAGACGCGGGACTGGATGACGTAGACCCGGCACAGCTCGACGACGCCGAGGGTGAGCAGGGCGTAGTAGAAGCCGTCGAGGCGCATGGCCGGCAGCGCGATGACGACACCGAAGATCAGGCCGATGGCCGCCCCCGCGAGGGGCAGCATCCACCAGGGGATGCCGGTCAGGATCGCGATGTACGTCGCGCCGTAGGCGGCCGCACCGACGACCGCGTAGCTCGCCAGGGAATAGATGCCCGCGGTGCCGATGATCAGCATCCAGCAGAGGTTGACCGCCGCGTAGATGCCGAACACGGCCGCGGCCGTCATGACGGTGTTCCAGAGATCGTCCGGAACCGCGAAGGGCATCAGCAGGAACCCCGCGAACGCCATCGTCCACCAGATCGGCCGCTTGTCGAGAATGGTCTTCTCGCGCCGCAGGGTCTTCCGGTTGTACGACCCGCCGATGTTGAGCACCCGGCGCCGGGTCGGCCAGTACCGCGTGCGCCACCACAGGTGGCCGCCATGTCCGGGCCACTTGTAGAAGAAGTTCAGCCGTCCGACCTTGTACATCTTCGGCTTGAAGCGGGTGGTCTCGCGCCAGGTCGTCTGCGGCGAGAGATAATCGTTCGTCGCGACTTCGCGGGGCGTCTTCTCGGGCTCGAAGCCCGAGAGCGGATCGATCCAGGTTCGGCTCATGGGTTCACGCCTCCCGCGCCTTGTCGAGGATGCCGGCGATGCCGCGCGGGCGGATCAGCAGGATCAGAATGATGAGCAGGAACTGGGTGATCAGGACGTACTGGCCGCCGAGCAGCGTCGAGGTGAAGGCCTCGTTCGTGCCGAGGACGACCGCGCCGATGACCGCGCCCGGGACGCTGCCGAGGCCCCCCATCAGGGCGATGCTGAGCCCTTTCACCATCGGCGTGATGCCGCTGAAGGGCGCGACGTAGTAGGTCTGCGCCAGGAGGACGGAGGCCAGGCCGGCGAGGCCTCCGGTGAGCGCCATCACCGAGAAGCTGGTCTGGCGCACGCCGATGCCGACGATGGAGGCGGCGTGCGGATTCATCATCATGGCGCGGATCTCCAGCCCGCGCCGGCTCGACCGCATCCACAGGAGGACGAGCGTCAGAAGCACGACCGCCGAGAGCGAGGCACCGATCTTGTCGGCCGTCATCACGACGCCGAGGATGTTCACGCTCCCGGTCCCGAAGAGCTGCGGCAGGGACTTGGCGCGGGGTCCGAAGCTCCACAGCAGCGCCTGATTGCCCACGAGGCTGATCGCGAGCGTGGCGATGAGGCCGCGCAACTGGTAGTTCGGCTTGTCGTGAATCGGGATGAACGCCAGCGCGTTGACGAAGACGCCCCCGACGACACCGGTCAGGATGCCCGCCGCCATGACGACGGGGGTGTTGGGGCCGATGTATTGGCTCGCGAGCCAGGCGCCGTAGCCGGACAGGGCGAAGATGAAGCCGTAGGCCATGTTGATGAGGCCGAGGCTCGACCACGTCAGCGAGATGCCGATGGCCAGCGTGCCGTAGATGCAGGCGAGCGTGATCGCGTTGGCGATCACAAAGCTCCAGTTCATGCGGCGGGTCCTTTCGAAGACAGCGGCGACGCGACCGAGGCTTCACCCTTGAGCTTGCCGGCATGCATGCCGATGATGCGATCGACGCGGCCTTCGAGGAGACCGACGTTCTGCTCGGCAATGACCATCGCCGATCCGCCGAGTTCGACCGCCATCAGCGCGGCGATGACCGACTTGCCGATCTTCGGGGCGAGCCCGAGGGACGGTTCGTCGACGAGGAACAAGCTCGCGTCGGCCATGAGGCCGCGCCCCAGGGACACCATCCGCCGCTCCCCGCCCGAGAGCCGCCCGACGGGCGTTTTCATCAGGGCCTCCAGGGGCGGGAAGATCTTCAGGATGCGCGTCTTGCGCTCGCCCCGTTCCTTCCAGGCCCTCGGCGTGAAGGCGCCGCTGTCGAGGTGCTCCTCGACGGTCAGGCCATGGAAGATCTCGTCGCCCTGCGGCATCAGGGCGAGGCCGCGCCGCACGACGAGGTGGGTGTAGCGGCCGGGCCCCTGGCTGCGGGTGCGCCCGACCTCGTGGCCGTCGAGGAGGATCGAGCCGCGCTGCCAGCCGGACAGACCGGCGATGGCGAGGAACAGCGTCGACTTGCCGTGACCGTTCAAGCCGACGAGCCCGACCCGCTCGCCCGCGTAGACGTTGAGGTCGAGGTCATGGATGACCCGCATCGGCCCCCAGCCGGCGGACAGGCCGTCGACGTGCAGGACCTCGCGGCGCCCGGATTGAGCCGTCATGGCAACGCCTCCGCGGGCTCGTCGTCCGCCTGTTCGAAGTAGGCGGCGTTCACCTTGGGATCGTGCAGGATGGAGGCGAGATCGCCGGTGGCGATGACTTCGCCCGCGTCCATCACCATCACGCGGTCGGCGGTCGTCTCGAGCAGCTCGATCCGGTGCTCGATGAGGATGATGGCGATGTTCAGTTCCTTCGCGAGCACCCGCATGATCTCGTCGAGTTCGTCGATCTCGGAGTTGATGAGGCCGGCGGCCGGCTCGTCCATTAGGAGGAGGGAGGGCCGCCGCATGAGGAGGCAGGCGAGGAGGAGCTTGCGCCGGTGCAGGGTGTCGAGCCGCTCGGCCAGGACGTTGCCGGGCACCCGGAACGTCACCAGTTCCGAGCCCCACTCGGAATCGTCCGGGGTGAGGTAGGGCTTGTAGGCTTGGCGCGCGGCCTTGAAGACCTCGGCCACCGTCAGGCCTTCCGGCGCGACGGGGGTCTGGAAGGTGCGCCCGATCCCCAGGCGCGCCCGCTGCTGCAGAGCGAGGCGGGTGACGTCCCGGTCCTTGAAGCGAATGACGCCGGATTTCGGCGACACCCGTCCCGAGAGCACCTCGAACAGGCTGGTCTTTCCGGCCCCGTTGGGACCGATGATGCCGAGCACCTCGCCCTCGGCCACGTCGAGGGAAATCCCCCTGAGGATCGAACGCCCCCCCAGGTCGAGGGTGATGTCCCGGGCCGAGAAGAGGGCGGCGCGAGGCGGTTCCAAGCGCGACATGCCCTTACCACCACGGCGCGGTCTGGAGCTTCGCTTCGGTCAGGACATCCGGGTAGATGATCTTGTGTTCGGCGTTCTGGACTTGATAATAGAGTTGGGCCATGCCCTTCTCGATATCCGTCGCCGTCACGTCGTGGCCGTTGTCGGGGTAGTGAGCGGCTTCCTGATAGCGATTGTTCAGATCCATCATCCCGTTGACGCCCCGGAACGTATGGGTGCGAACCCAATCGTTCACCGCATCGAACTTGCTCGGATCTCCAACCGCTTCCCAGGCCGCCTTCAAGTAATAGGCGACGTCGTAACCGTTGCCGGTGTAGCACATGCCCATGACACCGGGGAAACGCTTCTTGTACTTCGCCCGGAACTCCTGACCCTTCGCGTCGGCGTAGACCCCCAGGACGGAACTCCAGACGAACCCGTTGGCCGCCGGACCCGCGAGTTCGAGGAACTCCGGCTGGGACGGGCCGTACTGAAGGTAGATCAGTGCGCCCTTCAGGGGATCCGACTGATACTGCTTCACGAAGGCGGCGTATTCCGCCGCGACCCAGTGGTCGACCATGACCGCCCCGGCGCCGACTTTCTTGATCTCCTGGATCACCGGGCCCCAATCCTGGACCGGATATTGGATGTCGGTCACATGGGCGAGCTGAAATTCGCTTTTGGGCAAGGCTTCCTGAAGAGACTTCGAGATCGTCTGACAGTAGGCGATCTGCTCCTGAATGATGTGAACGCCATTGTTCAACGGCTTCCAGACGCCCTGTTCCTTCATGGACTTGAGGAACATCGGAAACGTGTAGCCGTAATGCACCTCCGATGGGTCGGTCTGGAACAGGTGGCTGTACTTCTTCGGGTTCTTGGCGACGAGTTCGGTCAGGTTGCGCTGGGTGGCACCCCACAGGAACGGGGCACGATACTTCGCGGACGCGTCGGCGGCGGGGACGGGCGTCAGCGAGAAGGCGCAGGAGATCGCGTGAACCTTGGCATCGATGAGCTTGTTGATCGCGATCCGGCCGCTTTCGGGTGACAGTGGGTCGATATCGACGACGACGGCCTTGAGGGGACGGCCCATCACGCCGCCCGCGGCGTTGATCTCCTCGAGGGCCAACGTGGTGCCGTTGAGGTAATCCTGGTGATCGGCGACACCGGTCTGGGCCGTCTGGGCCGTCGGCACCCCGATCAGGATTGGGCCGGTCGTCGCGGCGCGCGCCGTTCCAACGAACGGCATGGCCGCCGAGGCCGTACCTGCCGTCAGCGTCTGCAGAAGGGTGCGCCGCGTTAGCACTGTCTTCATCTCGGGCCTCTGATCGTTCAGAGAGCATCGGCATGTCACGTCCGGCTCGGGTTCGACGTTATGGCGCGTCGGCGGCGACGTCTTTTCCAGGACTGCACGATCTTTTTTCTGGCAATGCCCGGCGCGGTATTGGCCCTTCAGCCCGGGGGCGCGTTCGCGCTACGAGGAACCCACCCGCCGGGCCGGCGCGTCGGTTGCACTCATCGGCCCGATGCACGCGGCGAAGCCCCGAGGTCGTTCGAACAGCAGGCTCTTCGCACCGTGCCGGCCGACGTTATATTGATATTACGATTTCTGTTATGGAACCAGACCCTGGGACATCAATGCAGGACAAGATGGTGGCATAAAATCTGCTTTCCTCTTCTGCCGCATCGCCCTGCGATGTGAGTGAGGTTCGTGCCATGAGTCAGAAGCGACGCAGCTTCAACACCAGTGACCTGACCGATGCTGCGTCTATCGATGCCTGGCAGCGCTACATGTCCGAGGTGTATTATCGGCTCGACATCCAGGCCGACCGTTCGAAGGTGATCGACGGCTTCCTGCATGAAGCCCGCCTTCCCGACCTGTGCATCTCGCATTTCGGTGCGACGGCGCAGATTGTCAGCCGCCGGGGGGCGGCCGCATCCCGTGACGCGTCCGAGGACTACGTCTTCATCCTTCCGACCCGCGGAAAGTTCACCTTCGAGCAGCGGAGCAAAGGCGGCCTCGTCGGAGCCGGAAGCGTCGTACTCCTCAACTCTTCGGAAGGCTACCGCGTGGGCGTCAGCGATCGCGCGGAGAACGTGACCTTGAAGATCTCGGCTGAAAACTTGAGGGAGCGGATCCGCTGGATCGACCGGCTCTGCGCGCGTCACGATTTCGGCGAGGCGACGCTGATCCCCGCCATCAGTCAGCTCTGCCTGCATCTCACCAGAACGGACAGCATGCACGACGCAGTACGCGTGCAAGAGACCTGTATCGATCTCGTGACCCTGATGGTCGAGACCGCCCATAAAAGCTATTGCGGTGAAATCATCCCGGAATCGATGAGCCAAAGCCTCTATGAAGGCATAAAGATCTTCCTGGCCCGGAATTTTCGAAATCCGAATCTCGCGATTTCCGACGCGGCCAAGTTCTTCCACGTCTCGGAGCGCACGATCTATAAAACGATGCAGCGTTACGGCGAAACCTTCGTCGAGGAGCTGACCCGTATCAGACTCGAGCGGGCCCGCGAACTCGTCAGGGCCGATGCCAGCACGAATCGTTTGAACCTGGGGCAGATCGCTTTCGTCTGCGGATTCGCCACGCAATCGCACTTTTCCGTCAAGTATAAACAGCAGTTCGGAGCCTCGCCTCGGGACGAGAGGCTGAAATAATTCGACAACAGTTGCGCGGTTATATTATCAAGGCGTCGACGTGAAAGATGCGATCGTGACTTCGATTCGGCATACTGGTCCGCGCTGAGCGCAAGTTCTACAGGCATCGCAGTCGACCCCGTGTGTGGTCCGCGGCCTCGGCAAGTCGACGGGCTATGACGGCTCGGTCCGCGTAGGCTCGGGGCGTCAGGCCGCCCAGGGCCGTGTGGGGTGGGGCGTCGTTGTCGTGGCACCTCCATTCCTCGCTGCGCTCGCCGGCATCGGGCAGCGTCAGAGCCGCGAGGCGTTCAGGCGCTCCGTCGCCGGTTGCCGGGCGCGTCCCACCACCGGGTCGCGCCGCCCCGGCCATGATCCGGCTGGCCGCGGCCCGAGGCGAGGAGCGAGCCGCGGGACGGCCACCTCGACGGCAGGCGACGCGATTGCCGCGATACCCTTCGATGCGCCGAATCGCCCATCGTCTTCACGAATGGGCGATTGCCCCGACACCGCTGCGTTTTCGTGCCATGGCTCCCCGAGCACCCCTCGGAAGTCCCATGGTCCATACCGGCTACGATCCCACCTTCGTCGCGCTCTCCGTCGTCATCGCGGTGTTCGCCTCCTACGCCGCCCTCGACCTCGGGGCCCGGGTCCGCGGCCGGGACGCCGGCCCGCGCTGGGCCTGGGGGGCCGGCGCCGCGATCGCCATGGGCGGCGGCATCTGGGCGATGCACTTCGTCGGCATGCTCGCCTTCGAGATGGGCCTGCCCGCCGCCTACGACCTCGGGCTGACGCTGCTGTCCCTCGGCATCGCGGTCGGATCGACGGCCGCGGCCTTCGCCTGGGTCGGATATCGGGGGACGAGCGCCGCATCCCTGCTGGTCGCGGGGCCGCTCATGGGGGCGGGCGTGGCGGCGATGCACTACACGGGCATGGCCGCGATGCGGGTGCCGGGCAACCTCGCCTACGATCCCGCCATCGTCGCGGCCTCCGTCGCCATCGCGGTGACGGCGGCGACCGCCGCCCTATGGCTGACGTTCCGCCGGAACAAGCCCTGGCAGAAGCTCGCCGCCGCCTGTGTCATGGGTCTCGCGGTCGCCGGGATGCACTACACCGGCATGGCGGCTGCAACCTTCACCGCCGACGGCACCGGCGCCCACGCCGCGCACGCGACCTCGCTCGGCGTCAACCAGCAGAACCTCGCCCTGGCGGTGGCGGGGGTGACCTTCGTCATCCTGTTCCTGGCGATGATGGCCGGCTCGTTCGACCAGCGCCGGGTCCAACGTCGCCTCCACGTGAGCGAGGAGCGCTTCCGCTCGGCGGTACGGGCGGTGGACGGGGTGATGTGGACGGCCGACGCCGCCGGCAACCTCGTCGAGGAGCAGCCCGGCTGGGAGCAGATCTCGGGCCAGACCTTCGCCGAGTACCGCGGCGGCGGCTGGACGGCCGCGATCCACCCGGAGGATCTGGCGGAGACGCGGCGGGTCTGGGAGGCGGCGGTCCGGGGCGGGACGCCGTATGGGGTCGAGCACCGGGTCCGGGCACCGGATGGCGCGTGGCGGTACCATTCCGTGCGCGCCGTGCCGGTGCGCGACGTCGACGGTGCGGTCCGGGAATGGGTCGGCGTGCACGCGGACGTCACCGAGCGCCGCGCGTTTGAGACGGCGCTCAAGGAAGCCCGCGACGCTGCGGAGGAGCACAGCCGGGCCAAGAGCCGCTTTCTCGCCAACATGAGCCATGAGTTGCGCACGCCGCTGTCCGCGGTGATCGGCTACTCGGAGATGCTGGAGGAGGAGGCGGAGGAGCTCGGCCAGGACAGCCTGCTGAAGGACCTCGGCAAGATCAAGTCGAACGCCCAGCACCTGCTCGGGCTGATCAACGACGTGCTCGACCTGTCCAAGGTCGAGGCCGAGAAGATGGAGCTGTACCCGGAGGACATCGACGTCGCCGCGTTCGTCACGGATGCCGCAGGCACCGTGGAGGCCTTGGTGGCCAAGAAGGGCAACGTCCTGGCGTTGGAGGTGGCCGACGACGTCGGCCGGGCGCGCACGGATGCGCTGAAGCTGCGCCAGTGCGTCTTCAACCTGCTGTCGAACGCCGCCAAGTTCACCGAGGGCGGCACCATCACCCTGAGGGCCACCCGCGAGGTCGACGTGGCCGGCGATTGGCTCCGGTTCACGGTGCAGGACACCGGCATCGGCATGAGCCCCGAGCAGGTCGGGCGCCTGTTCGAGCGCTTCACCCAGGCCGACGAGAGCACGACGCGCACCTACGGGGGGACCGGCCTCGGGTTGGCGCTGAGCCGCGCCTTCGCGCAGTTGCTCGGCGGCGACATCACCCTCGAGAGCGTCGAGGGCCGGGGGACCAGCTTCACCCTGCGCGTCCCGGCGACGGCCCCCGAGCTCGCCGTCGAGGCGGCGCCGGCGGCCCCCGAGAACCACGCCGCGACGGGCGACCTCGTGCTCGTCATCGACGACGAGGCCAATCAGCGCGAGCTGATGACCCGGTTCCTGGAACGCCAGCGCTTCGCCGTTCGCACGGCGGGGGACGGGCGTACCGGGCTCGACCTCGCCCGGTCGCTCAAGCCCCGGGCCATCCTGCTCGACGTGATGATGCCCGAGATGGATGGCTGGTCGGTGCTCGCCGCCCTCAAGGCCGACCCGGAGACCGCCGGCATCCCCGTGGTCATGGTCAGCTTCGTCGCCGACGCGGCCCTGAGCGCCTCGCTCGGGGCGGTCGAGGCGGTGCCCAAGCCCGTGGACTGGACGCGGCTGCGTACGATCCTGGACCAGTTCCGGGCGTCCGACGGCGACGTGCTCGTGGTCGACGACGACGCCGACATGCGCCACCGCCTCCGGACCGTGTTGGAGCGCAACGGCTGGAGCGTGCGCGAGGCGGGCGACGGCTGCGACGCGCTCGATCAGGTCCGGCATGGCGTGCCGCGTCTCGTGCTGCTCGACCTGACCATGCCGGTGATGGACGGCTTCTCGTTCCTCGATCGGCTGCGGGGCCTGCCAGGGTGCGCCGAGGTCCCCGTGGTGGTGCTGAGTGCCCGGGACATCACGGCCGCCGAGCGCGGCCGTCTGTCCGAGGCCGACCGGGTCCTGCGCAAGGGCGACACCAGCCTGCAGGACATCGCCACCGAACTGCGCAAGCTCGACAATCGTCAGGCGGACGCCGGGGGCGCGGTCCCGACATACGAGCCGTCGCGAACCTGAGGGCGAGAACGCGGACCGTCCCGCCAATCCGAGGCGACGCCGTCGCCCTCGCAACCGGCGTCCTCGACGGAAACGATCGATCTCACTCCCACGCTCGATGACGGCATCCCCGCGGCCCGGATCGCCGGGCTTCTCGCGCGCGGAGCGTTTCGCCCCCCCGCGACGACGTCCGCCGCGCGGCGCTGTCGGCCTGGCGGGCGAGCGACGACGGGGCGGGTTTCGTCGCCGCCCTCCGGGCCCGCGGCCTCGACCTGGCGGACGGCCGCAAGAGACCCGTGATCGTCGACGGGAGCGGCGCGGCGCACCTCGCGACGCGGGTCCTCAGCGCCGCCTCGCGCCGCCTCGACGGCGAACGTATCTCCGCCGCCGTCCATGTCCGGCTGGCGGGCCGCCCCCCGGAGAACCTCGGAGAATATCACGGGCCGGCCCTGACCTTGGCAGCCGTTTCGGCGGCGGGTGCGGTAGCCTCGTCGACGAGTGCCGTCGCGATCGTCCGGCAGGCCGGGTGCTCCACGGACGGTCCCGCAGCCGGTGCAACGGTCTGCTGCCAGATCAGGAAGTCGGTGCCGGTTCGGCTGCCGCCCATGGCATAGAGGGCGGAGCGTCCGGCGCGCGCATGCCGGCTTTCAACGGCGATCCGCATGAGGAAGTACTGACGTGGGGATGGGGTCGGCCCAGAGGAACGCGCAAGCGACGGTAGGACGGATGGCTTCACCCTTCCCACGAGGGCGGCGAGATCGAAGCGACCGCCTTCGTTGTAGACGGTGAGGACCGGCTTCAGGAGCGCGGCGATGTCCGGCGTCATGGAAGGAAGCCGCTCGATCTCGTCCGGGCTCGCGAACGGGGCGTTCCTCGGGCCACGTGCGAGACCGCGGGCACGGTATTGCGGCGCCTCCGCGCCGCCGTTCGGCTCGGGTACGTCGTCCGGGTCGCGGTAATCGACGATCTCGGCGGCGATGGCCGACGTCGCCCCGTCGGGAACGCCGAGCAGGCGAAAGGCCTCTTCCATGACGGGGCGCGGGGTGGTGTTCACGTCGATGAGACGGCCCTGATCTTGGAGCGAGACGTAGGCCGTCCGCCCAGGACCCAACCGGCAGACCACGACGGTCCCGTCCTCCGGCAACGCCAGTCCGACTGCCCGATAGGTCCGCTGCAGGGTGAGGTCGTAGGCCAGGAACCGCGCGATGCCATCCGCGAGCCCTTGCAGGCGAAGGACGTCGGCCCGTGCCTGGGTCAACGCGGTGCCGGATCGGGCCTGCAGGATCACCGTCGTCAGGATCGCGCTGACCATGGCGAGAATGACCAGCACCGAGACGAGGACGAACCCGGACCGCCCGTCCTCGGCGGCACCGTGGCTCGATTTCACGGCCGATCCCCCAACGCGACGAGCAGGGGCGGCCAGCGGCGCCGATCCTTGGAACCGTAAACGACGGAGATCTCCATGAGGGTCGGCGGGCGGTCGGCTCTGATCCAGGCCGCATGCCACCCCGGCGGAACCCCATCGGCCTTCGGTCCGAAGTAGCGGATTTCGAACCCCACGAGGCGATCAAGAAGAACCTCCGTTCGGGGTCCCGATCCCGCGCCCGGGGCGGCGTCCGACGGTCGGCGGCTCTCCACGAGATCGATCGTCCCGTCCGTGCGCGGGATGCCACTCAGGGTCACGGCGATCTCCTCGGGCCGCTCCAGGGACGCGTCCGCCCCGATCACGGCGGTCAATCCGTCCGGCCCGCCCCGCAAGGGCGGGCGGCGTCCGTCGAGCCGACGGCGCGCGAGGCTCGCGAACGTCCGGCGCAGGTGATCGCGGACGGATTGCACATCCTCGGCCCTGACGGCGGAGGCGACGGCGACGGACGCCGTACCGGCGGTCCTCACAGTGTTGACCAGCAGAACGCCGATCAGCGACGCAAGGGCGAGGCAGACGAGCATCTCGACCAGGGTAAACCCGGCCTCGCGGCGATCGGCGCGCGCGTCAGCCATCGGGAGGTCCGGGAAACAGCGTCGCGTAGATTGGATCGCCGGCGGGTCCGCCCCGGGTCAGCCGGACGCGCCACAGCGGCGGGGCCCGCACCAGCCCGACGGCGGGACGGGCATCGCTCACCGCGAGGGTCCAGGACGAGCCGTCGGAGAAGGCCCCCTGCGTCAGGCCGGGCGCGAGGGGGCCCTGTGACAAGCGCCGCAGCACGACGCCTTCGGCCTCGTCCACGGCGATCCGCACCCCGTCGACGCGACTGAGTCCCGCAACCAGCCCTCCTCCGGTCTCCAGGGCGATGAGGGTGGCCAGCGCCGTGACCGCGAAGGCGACGAGCACCTCCACGATGGTGAACCCGGCTTCGTCTGCTTCGGGCGCAAGCGGACCGTGCCGCCCCGTCATCCTGGTGGTCATCGGATCTCGTCGCGCCGTACGCGGCCGGTCAGGGCGCTGACCGTGACGACCAGGCGCGCGCGTCCGGTCTCAAGGACGATGCGGCCGCCCGTCGAACTGCCGTCGGGCAGGAAGCGGATCTCGCCCGGCACCGCCTGATCGGGTCCATCGACTTCCACACTCACCCGCATGGCGGGCGTCGCGATGGGCGTCATGCCGGTCCGCGAGCTGAGGAAGCGACCGGTGAGGGGCTCGAACATCAGGCGTCCGCTGTGGCCGGAGCGCAGCGCATCGGCACGCAGCCGGCCGATCTCGGCCGCGATGGCATCGGAGACGTGGAGGGAGCGCCGGTCCGCGCCGCCGCCCATGGACTGGGCCGCCATGGTCACGGCGATCCCCAGGATCGCGAGGATCACCAGCATTTCCACGAGGGTGAAACCGTCCGTGCTCCCAGTGGTCTTCCCATCCTCGGCCGACATGGCAGACGAAATCCTATCCGGCCCCTGCCCCCCCTTCCGCGCGGCAGGGTGACGTTGGCGCCCTCGCGACGCAGGCTGCGCTCTCTCATACGGGGTTGCGCGCGGACGGCGAAGCCGTCCGCGCGCTCAAGGCTGGTCCCCCGCAATCCGCCTCCCGTCGCGGAACCCGAGCGGGAGGCGTCGTGAGCTTCGTGACGAACGCTCAGTACCGGTAGATCTTCGCGTCCAAACCGATGACGAGGGCACGCTGGCTGTTCGGCGCGGCGACCGCACGTCCCTTGACGTTGGGAATCTGGGTCCAGGCCTCGACCGCGTTGTCGCCGACCTTCCGCCAGAGGGCGCCGCCGTTGCTGTTCACGGCGAGGACGCTGCCATCCGAGGAGGCGGCAATGTCGCTGACGCTGTTGCCGACATAGACCCAGCCGGCGACCCCGTCGCTGCGATAGACGTTGCTATCCAGGCCGATCGCCCAGAAGCTTCGGCCGTTCATGGGAACCACCTTGCGGGCGGCGCCGGGCAGGCGGCGCCAGTTCGGCTGGGCGTCGTCCGTTGGCTTGGCCCAGATCTCATTGTTGCGGTTGACGACCACGACCGTCCCATCCGCGGCGGCCGCGATGGTGACGCTATTGGCGCTGTCGATCAACGTCCACTTGGTCCCGTCGTAGCGATAGACCTTCTCGTCCATACCGATCCCGTAGATGCTGTTGGCCTTGACCACGGCGACGTCCTTCATGGTCAGGGGCAACTGCTTCCAGGCATTCTCCGCCGCGTACTGCCAGACGGCGCCGGTATCCCGGTTGATCGTCACGGTCGTCCCATCGGCGGCCGAGGCGATCTTGCTCCCGCCTCCCCCAATCTCGTTCCAGTTTCCGGTGGCCGGCTGGGCGAAGGGCGAAGCGGCACCCGAACCCCTCGCGGTCGTGGGGCTGGTGAAGGTCTGGTTGCCGCCACCGTGACAGGCCCAAACCACAGTTCCGGCCCCGGCCTGCGTCATGGCTCCGTAGACATCGAGGCACGCATTGGCCGCCACGGACACGAGGGCGTTGCCGCCACCTTGCGCCCTCACGGTCCAGGCCTGGTTCGTGCCACCGTGGCAGCCCCACTGGTAGACGCGGCTTCCGTTGGCGAGGGGCGCGGCGAGGCTCACGTCGAGGCACTTGTTGGTCGCCGCGTTGACGTAGGCGGAGCCGCCGTTGACGGCCCGAACCTTCCAGCTCTGCTCGGCCTTGCCGGTGCAGGGCTGCTGGGTGATGGGGGCGCCGTCGCTGGCATCGCCCGCCGGCACCGCGAGGCAGAGCCCCGAATGAGCGACCTTGAGCGGGCCGCCATCGGAGCCGTCGACACCGCCGCCGCCCCCTCCCGTCTGGTCCCCGCCCCCGGCGGTTCCGGTCCCGCCGCCGGTACCGGTTCCCCCACCGGTGCCGCCGCTTGCCGTGGTGCCGCCGCCGAAGCCGCCGGCCGTGGCCGGGGTGCCGACCACGGGGGTGGCCGATTGCGGCGGCGCGGCGACGTTGCCGAGGGCGACGATCACGCCGGGCGAGGGCACGCCCTTCTGGTCGATGGCGATGAGTTGGTAATAGCCTGGAGGCGCGACGTTGGCCGAGGGCGGCGCCTGAAGCGTGACGGTCCCGTCACCCAGCGTGAAAGGCATCGGGTAGCGGCGCTGCGTCGTGTTGAAGCTGTGCGTGACTTGGCTCAGGCCGATCAGCACCACCTGCGCAACGCCGTTCGGCGAGGCGAGCTCGACCTGCATTGCCTGCCCATGCTGCAGCCGGTTGGTGTTCAGGCTGACGATCTGGGGCCGCGGCGCGAGGGCCGCCCGGCCGCCCACCGTCGTGAACAGGTAGGGCGGATAGAAGAACTCCGCGTTCTGGTTGTCGACCGGGCCCGGCGCGCCACCCCCGGCGACGAGCAGGGCGCCGTTCTGCATCAGGATCGTGGAGGAGTGATACCCGCGATACACCGCCCCGGACGCGCCCACCGACCAGCGGCCGGTCTTCGGGTCCCAGAATTCGGAGGCCAGCACCACGTCGTCGCCGCCCCGGTCGTTCCACTTGCTGCCGCCCGTCACGGCCACGAGGCCGTTGGGCAGGACCGTCGCGTTGGCCCAGGCGCGCCCGGAGGTCATCGGCGCGGTGTCGGTGACGACGGGGGTCGCTCCGTTGATGTCGACGAGCGAGGCGCGGCTGCTCGCGAGATAGCCGTTGCCGTTGTCGTAGCTGTTGCCGCCGACCTGAAGGATCTTGCCGGGCTCGTACATCACCGCCGTCGAGGACGGGCCGACATTCGGCGCGTCGGCGGCCGTGCCGGCGTTCCGCTGTGCTTCCCGGAACGGCATGGTGGTGACCGCCCCGTTGCCGGCCGGATCGAGGGTCCACATCCGTTCGGCGGAGATACCGAAGATCCGGCCGTTGGGGGCGATCCAGGCGCGCGGATACCAGAAGCGGCCGAAATCAGGGCCGAACGCCTCGCGACTCGTCGCGCCGAACAGGCTGCGCCAGGCCCGGCCATCGTAGATCTCCGGCGTCATGCCGGTCATCCAGCCCCGGTCGATGCTGCCCTGCGGGTCGGCGTAGCCGCCGAGATACGGGAACGATCCGCCCATGATGATCTGCTGCCCATTGGGCAGGGTCAGCATGGTGGAATAGTAGCGGTCATTGGCAAGCTGCGCCGTGGCGGCCGTCACGGCGGTGGCCGTGGTGTTGAGGATGGCGCTGCCCCGATCGTTGCCGGCCTCGAAGATGCCGCCCGAGATGAGGAGCGAGCCGTCGGCCTGGAAGGCTTGGGTCGCGCAGAAGCTGTTGACGCCGCCCGGCCCCCGCAGGGTGAGGTGGCTCTCCTGCGCGAGACCCCGATAGGGGTCCCAGATATCGAACGTCCGGCCGTCCTGCACGGCGGGGTTGCCGCCGGCGGTGCCGAAGGAGACGACCTTGCCGCTCGGCAGCAGGGCGAGGTGGATGGCGTTCATCGGCCAGTCGCGCAGGCCCGACCACATTCCGGCGGTGGGCGCCGTATCGGGGATCGTCAGGCCGGCGAGAAGCGGATCCTGTACCGGGTTGACGACGATGCCGAAGCGGGCGGCCTGCGCCGGCTGGAGGAGGCACGTCGCCAGCATGGTGGTCGACAGGAGCGAGGTCATGCGGGCGCGCGTACGGTTGCGCTCTTCGACCGTGTATTGTCTCATCACGATGATTTCCCAGGGCTATGCCCGATCAGAATGGGGAAGATGGCGCATCGATAGCCGCCCTCGGCGGTCGGCCGATGCCCTGCTCGAAGGTGTCGAGACTTGCCACGTCTCGAAGGATGCGCTCGCCGTCCAGTCGATCGCCCGCGTAAGTCATCGCGATCTGCCCGCGCCGGTCGAAGACGAGGATCGTCGGGGGCGGTTCAGGCAAGGCGGTCACCGGGTAACGCAGCTTCGCCGCCAGTTCCGTTGTTCCGACCTCGTCGCTCGTGCGGAAGCGCAGCGGCGACCCTTCACCGACGAGGCTATCGGCGAATGCGCCCAGGCGACCGGCATCGTCGCGCGCAGGGTCGGTGCTGATGCACAGGAAAGCCACGCGTTCGCGGAGAGCGTTGGGCAACGCGCGGGCAACCGTGTCGAGAGCACGCGTCCGAGCAATGCAGGCGATGGTGCAATCCACGCTGACGAAGGCGACGATCACCACTCGATCATGCAACGCTGCGGTTCCTTCGGCGGCGTGCCGATTCCGCCGCGCGGATAGATCGGCTGACCACTGGAGAAGCGCATCGAGATCGCGCAGTTCGCCCGCAGCCGAAACTCGACCGGATGCCAGCGCAACGACGGCCATGATAGTGATCACAAGCAACATCATACCGCAGGATGAAGCTAAACTAGATCGAGAGGACATTACAAATCGAATCATTCCCATGGGGTTAAATCCATCATATATAGCCTAGAATATGAAAAAAGAGTGCTGTGTGGTTGTTTACAGAATGTAAAAAGCGAAATCTCTTGGAGAAATCGATGCCGTACCTCTACGGTCCTCTCCGGGAGGCTGGGGCGCACACCGCGCCGAGCAACGCCGCGTTCGACGACAGCCTGCGTGCGGGGCATGCCGCCTGGGGGGCGCGACATCGAAGCGGTCGCGGCGCACGATCTGTCTCTGGCAGAACGCATCATGATGCCGGCCGACAATCTCAGTCTGACCTTTCACCGAGGGCGCCGAGGCTCCGCCTTCGACCGGGAGGCCGCGCCTTGACCGTTTCGCTTCCGACCAGCGCGGTTGTCGTCGGTGCGTCCGGTGGCATCGGTGGGGCCTTGGTCCGCGCGCTCGCCGAGGGCGAAGCCTACGCGCCGATCTTCGCGCTCTCACGCTCGGGAACGTCAGTTCCCCAGGGGGTCCGAACCCTCCCGATCGACCTGAGCGACGAAGCGACGGTTGCGGCAGCGGCGGCCAAAGTCGGAGAAGCCGGACCCATCGGTCTGATCATCGTCGCCACCGGCCTTCTTCACCGGGCGGGCGTCTCGCCCGAGAAGACGGTCAGGGCGTTCGACCCCGCCGCGATGGCCACCGTCTTCGCGATCAACACCATCGGCCCCGCGCTCGTCGCCAAGCATTTCGTGCCCTTGCTGGCGCGACGGGAGCGATGCGTGTTCGCGGCGTTGTCGGCGCGGGTCGGATCGATCGGCGACAACCGACTCGGCGGCTGGTACGCCTACCGCGCCTCGAAGTCGGCGCTGAACCAGATCCTGCGAACGCTGGCGATCGAGGTCGCCCGCAGCCGACCGGAAGCGATCGTCGTGGGCCTGCATCCCGGCACGGTCGCCTCTGATCTGTCGCGGCCCTTCCGACCGGATCCGACGGCCGACGGGGTCTTCCAGCCCGAAGAGAGCGCGGCTCATCTCCTGCGCGTGCTGAACGGCCTAGGCGCGCACGACACCGGCGGTGTCTTCGCTTGGGATGGTTCGAAGATCCCCGCCTGAGCGTGAACGTCATGTGCCAGGAGCAGACATTCCGCTTGCCCCCACCAAATCGTCGCTCTCGGACCTAACCGGACCTCCGGACGGAGCAGCGCGCCTCCCTCGGTGATGGCCTCGGATATCGACAGCGGTCGAGGCGATCCCCCTCGCAGAGGCATGGAAGGCTGACAGAACCGCGCATCAAGCTGGAGACAGTCGCGGCAGGTCGCGACGCTCCAGGGCTGGCAGCAGATGCATCACCGAGCGGGCGAACTCGTAGCGCGCCACGGCGAGGCCGGTGGTCCAGTCCGGAAGCGGCTCGGCCATCAACTCGGTCACGTCGAGCCCGCGGGAGAAGCCGTCGCCGATGCGTGCCTCGACCGTGTCGAGCCAGCGCCCAGTCTGGTCGATGCCGCGGCCTCCGGGTTCAGCCGGGCCGTGGCCTGGGACGAGCAGGTGGTGGTCGATCTGACGGATAGTCGCCAGCGCGCCGCGCCAGCGCTCGGGATCGGCGTCCGGCGTGGTGGCGGCGCGGTCGAGGAAGACGAGATCACCCGGGAAGAGCAGGCCGGACGATTCCTCGAACAGGCACAGGTCCTCGCGGGTGTGGCCGGCGAGTGGCAGGATGCGGAAACGGCGCTCGCCGATGGTCTCGACGCCCGCTTCCGCGACGTGGCCGGGTTCGGGCACGCCGGTGCCGCGCATCCAGTCGCCCGCGACCCGGTACATGCCGTTGGTCAGTTCGGTGCCGGCGCGCTTCAGGTCGCCGCGCAGAGCCGGTCCACCACTGACGGTGCCGGACTCGAAGGCGGTCGCGCCGAGCACGTGGTCGGCGTGGATGTGGGTGAGGTAGACCCGCACCACCGGCTTGCCGGTCAGACGCTCGGCCAGCGCCTTCAGCGCCGTGCCGTAGCGGTGCGAAGGGCCGGCATCGATCAGGACGGCACCGTCGCTCGTGTCGAGCACGGTGATGTTGGCGATCGCCCCGCCATTGGCGCGGGTGATCGGTTCCGGCGCGCCGTAGATCGTCCAGACGCGGGGGGCGATCTCGACCGGGGCGAGCGGGTAGGCCAGCGACGCGGCGTCGGCCGGAAGCCAGGGCAGGGCCGCAGCGGAGAGCCCGAGGGCGAGGCCGGCGCGTCGGGTGATTGTGGTTTCCTTGCTCACAGCCGTCCCTCCCGGCCGGCGGCCGGAGCGGCCGCGGACGCCGCATTCGGCGGGATCGGTACCCGCACCGTGAAGGTCGTGCCGTTGGTGTTGCGGGCCTTCAGTGTCAGCGCCTCGCCCGCGGCCGGGCGGTCCGGGAGCAGCGTCAGCGTTGGGTTGTCGGCGACCGGCTCCTGCAGGGTGAGGCGGGCGAGCACCGCGCCCGCCGCGTCGGCCACGCTCAGGTCCTCGATCAGGAAGAGCGGAATGTTGGCGAGCATGCCGGTGTCCATCGGGTGGGTCATCCGAAGCCGCAGGCGAAGGCCGTCCTCCTCGCTCCAGACCTGGGCGCGGGTCTCACCGAGGCTCTTCCAATCGACCTTCTTCTCCACCACCGGCGGCACCGAGCATCCGCCGCCCGCGGCGTCGAGATAGCGCCCGCCGACGTGCCAGGTCTCGCCCTTGCGCACGGCGGCACGGATCGGCGTGCCCTGTTCGATCTTCATACGGAACGCCACGAAGGGTTTGGCCGCCACCGGCTCCAGCCGCAGGGTCAGCGGAAATGGATTGAGGTCGGCGATGACGAGCACCTCGTCGGCGCTTCCCAGCGCGCGGGCATCGACGGTCACCGGCACCTGTGTCTGGTCCTCGGTGACGGGGGGCAGCACCACCTGCACCGCGTCGTCGAACACGGCGCGGCGCCCGCCGAGATAGCGCTCGGCCATGGTCGGCCAGAGCGGCGAATCGAGCGGGTCGCGGCTGCCGCTGGATGGGGCCGCCGCGCGGGCGAACGGCCGGTCGATGAAGGGCCTGAAGGAGGAGAGGAAGGGCATCGCGTGGCCTCGGCTCATCGGTCTTCGAGGGGCGGGACGGGAGGCGGGACGGCCTCGACCAGGGGGCGCTCGGCTTCCGTCCAGCCGTCGGTGCCGTCGGCGAACCAGTAGAGGCGCCCATAGCCGAGGACGGCGGCGCGCTTGACCGCGTTCCACGACATCCAGCAATCGGCGAGGCAGAAGAACACGATCGCACGCCTCCGGTCGCCGCGGGTCAGGCGGTCGAGATGGCGGGCGAAATAGGCGGACAGCCGCGGTTCGAGGTGACCGCGGCCGGTCTCGGGCAGCCAGGTCGCGCCGGGAATGGTCTCGCGGCGATCGACGATGCGCCACGCGCCGGTCGCGGGGTCGTAGCCCCCGCGCTGGGGCATGGTGTCGATCAGCACCGCGCCTTCGTCTCGCAGGCGGTCGAGGGCGGGAAGATCGACCCGCTCTCCGCCCTCCACCGGGCGGGTCACCGGGGCGCGGTAGTTCCGCACCCGGTAGCCGGTGGTCTCGTCGCTGTCGAAGTCGGACGGGGAATCCGCCCGGGCAGCGCCCGCGAGGACGGCGATGGCGACGGTTGCGGCGAGGGCGGCGCGCCTCATCGCCCGGTCCTCCGGGTGAGACCGAGGATGCGGGTGAGCGTGGCGTCGCGATCGATCCAGTGGTGCTTGAGGGCCGCCGCGACATGGAGCACGAGCGCCGCGCTCAAGGCGAGCGCCAGACCGTCGTGGAGGTCGGAGGCCATCGCGTAGAGCGTCTCGTGCTTGGCCTCGAACAGCTTCGGGATCAGCGGCAGCCCGAACACCGAGACCGGGCGGGCATAGGCCAGCGAGCGCAGGATGCCGGAGAGCGGCATCAGCAGCGTCGCCATGATGAGGAAGACGTGGAGCGCGATTGCGCCGCGCCGTTCCCAGGCGGCGTGCGGCCCGGCGGGCACGGGAAACCCCTCGCGCATCCGCCAGACCACGCGAACGAGCGCGGTGGCGAGGACGAGCACGCCGACCGACTTGTGGATCTGGACGAGCGCGGTCTTGTCCGGTCCGCCCGGCACGGTACGCAGCCAGAAGCCGAAGGCGATCAATCCGAGCACGCCCGCGCCCACGCCCCAGTGCAGCCCGAGCGAGAGGCGGCCGGGCCAGGGCGCGGGGGCCGTCATCGTGCGAGCAGCCTCAGGTGGGGGAACTCGCGCTTGGCCGTGAGCAGGGTGCAGTCGCGCTCGTCCTCCGTGTCGGGGCAGACGATCTCGACCCCGTCGGGATAGTGGCTGACATTGTCGCAGGTCGCGAGGAAGCGCTCGCGCAGGCGCGGATCGTCGGCGATCCGGGCGGTGTCGAGCCCGGTCACCGTGCAGTCCGTCTTCAGCATCAGCATGCGCCGGATCTGGTATTCCTTGACCTCGGCGCGCGCGGTCGCGGGCGGCAGGACCGCCGCCGCGAGCGCGAGTGCCGAGCGCGCGAGCACGCGCGCCCTCAATTGATCTTGGCCGCGATGGCCGGGTCCTTGTCGGCCTCGCTCTCGATGTAGGTGCGGATCGCCCAGATCGCCTCCTGGCTCAGGATGTCGGCGAAGGGGGGCATGCGGTAGCGACCGTCGCGCTGGGCGCCCCCGCGCACGCGGGTGAGGAAGTAGACGTCGGAGGCCTCCGTCTTGTCGAGTTCGCGCAGGTCCGGGGCCATGCCGCCGGACTTGGCATCGATGCCGTGACAGCGGGCGCAGTTCTTGTTGTAGCCGGACGCGCCGATCTCGACCGCCTTGGCGTTGCCGACATAAGGGTTCTTGTCGCGGTCATTGTCGCCGAGGGGCTCCAGGCCGGTCGTATCGATGGCCGAGGGGGCGCCGTCGCCGTGGGCGTGGACGAGGGCGGTCGCGGCGAGCGCCAGCGGCAGGGCGAGGGCGGCGGCCCGGAGCGTGCGGATCATCGGCGGATGCCTTTCGTCTCGATGGAAAAATTTTCGGCCAGGCGGCTCACGGGGCCGGGTCCAGCCAGATGCGCCACGTCTCCGACCCGCTGACCTGCAGCGAGTAGGTGCCGGGCGTATCGATGCGGTGGGTGGCGCTGCCGCCGCCGCCGATGTGCAGGTTCTGGACGATGCCGCCGGCCGCGTCCTTCAGGTACAGGACGAAGATCGGGCCATCGCTCTCGTAGCGCAGCACCGTCGGCGCCGTGATTTCGAACGGGTCCGTCTGCGCGGTCAGTCGGCCCTGGAAGCGGGGCGGCGCGAGGTGGGCGGCGAGCCGGTCGTAGCAGGCGAGCCGCTCGGTGCCCTCGGCCGTGGCGCGGCACTTCCCGAAGGCGGCGCGCATCCCGGCCTCCGCCTCGCCCGCGGCTCCGGCCGCCGACGGGAGCACCAGGACCGCGCCGAGCATCGCGAGCGCCATCGGCCGCGCCCTCACTTCCCCGCCTGCGGTTCGTCCTCGTGCTTCGGGGCGGTGGCGGCCGGGTAGGCTTCCCAGACGGGTTTGTCGGTCTGCCAGTGGACCGGGCAGCCCTTGCAATCCTGCATCCAGGCATCCTGGAAGATGGCGAAGCGGATCTTGGCGCCGTCCATCACCGCGCCGGTGAGATTCACCTCGTAGAACTTCGCTTCCTGCAGGTCGGTGTCGATGAAGCGGGCGCCGACGAACTGGGCGCGCTTGGCCTGGACCATCTCGAGGTCGGCCACCGTGAAGTCGCCGCCGCTGAAATCGCCGCCGACGATGCGGGCGTGGTCGAGGTTGGCCCCGACGAAGCGGGCGTCCTTGGCCTTCACGCCCTGCATGAAGGCGATCTGGAGCTGGGCTCCGCTGAGATTGGCTTTTTCCAAGATGGCGCCGCGCAGGTTCGCCCCGCGGAGATCCGCGCGGGCGAGGTTGGCGCCGGTGAGGTCGGCCCCGCCGAGGTCGGCGTTCTTCAGGTCGGCGTGGCGCAGGTCCGCGCCCGCGCATTTCGCGCCCGGGCCGATGGTGCAGCCGCCGACCACCCACGGGTCGGGCCGCTCTTCCCGGTTGAGGACCACCGTCTGGGCCGCCGCCGGAAGCGCGTATGCCAGAAGGCCGGCGATCAGGAGGGCGCGCCGCGCGCCGCGGGTACGGGCCGACATCGGGTCAGTTCCTTTTTCGGATTCTTCGATGTGTCGCATCGGGCCGGCGCGGTAAGGCGCCGGCCTGGCCGCGGCGGCGGGAGAGCTTAAAAAACCCTCCCGCGCGTTGGGTCACTGCGCCGAGGCGGTGTCGGTCGGCAGCTCGAACACCCAGAACGAGCCACCCTGGGAGACGAGCTTGGTCTGATCGGCCATGTCGCCGCCCCACAGCGGCACCGCGCCGCCGTAGCCCGAGGAGATGCCGATGTACTGCTTGCCGTCCATCTCCCAGGTGCTCGGCACCGAGACCACGCCCGAGCCGGTCTGGAACGCCCAGAGCTGCTTGCCGGTCTTGGCGTCGAACGCCTTCACGTAGCCGTCCGAGGTGCCGGTGAAGACGAGACCGCCCTTGGTCGTCATGGTGCCGGCCCAGAGCGGCATCGCCTCCAGGTGCTCCCAGACGATCTTGCCGGTCTTCGGGTCCAGCGCTCGCAGCGCGCCGACATGGGTGTCGAACTTGCGCTGGATGCGGAAGCCCTGGCCGAGATAGGCCGAACCCGCCTTGTAGGTGACGTTCTCGGTCCAGTAATCCTCGGTCCAGTCGTTCGACGGAATGTAGAACAAACCCGTCTGCTGCGAGTAGGACATCGGGTTCCAGTTCTTGCCGCCGAGGAAGTTCGGCGTCACCTTGATCGATTTGCCCTTGGCCTGGCCCTCCTCGGGCGCCGGCGGGCGCTGGCCCTCGACCTCGACCGGGCGGCCGGTCTTCAGGTCCCAGCCCGTCGCCCAGGTGATGTCCCGCACGAAGGGATAGGCGGCGACCAGCGCGGTCTGCTTGCTGATCTGGCCGTCGCGGGCGGTGAGCTTGTCGGTGTCGGTGAGGAAGAAGAAGCCGTTGCGGTCGGCATGCGCGCCGAGACGCATGGTCTTGCCGTCTTTCTCCATATCGAAGAGGATGATCTCGTTGTTGCCCGAGTAATCCCACGCGTCGTTCGGCGTGTGCTGGAAGAAGCCCACCGGCTCGCCGTTCGACGGGTCGATGTAGATCTGGCCCGAGGTGTAGAGGCTGTCGTAGGGCTTCCAGTCGCCGCCGGGGCCGGAGCGGTAATGGTGGTTCCACGGGGCCGGGTTGCCGGTGCCGATGACGAAGGTGTTGGTCTTCTCATCGTAGACGCCGGTCTGCCAGGGGGCGCCGCCGCCGTGGTTCCACGCCTCGACTTTCTTGCCGTCCTTGTCGTCGGGCCAGGACGGTGCCTTGGCGTCGCCCGTGGTGGTCGAGTCCTTGCCGGCGAGACGGCCCATATGGCCCTCGACCAGGGGCCGCATCCAGATCTCCTCGCCGGTCTCTGGATCGCGGCCGTAGAGCTTGCCCTGCGCGCCGAACTCGTCGCCCGAGTTGCCGTGGATCAGGACGACCTTGCCGGTCTTCTTGTCCTTGATGATGTTCGGTGCGCCCGTATAGGCGTAACCGGCGGCGTGGTCGTCGAACTTCTTGCTCCAGACGACCTTACCGGTCTTGGCATCCAGGGCGTACATCGAGGCGTCGAGCGCGCCGAAATAGATCTTGCCGTTGTAGATCGCGGCACCGCGGCTCACCACGTCGCAGCAGGGGCGGATGTCGTCGGGCAGGCGGGCCGAAAACGACCACATCTTCTTGCCGGTCTTGGCGTCGAGGGCGAAGATGCGCGAGTATGAGGCGGTGATGTAGATCACGCCGTCATGCACCAGCGCCTGGCCTTCCTGGCCGCGCTGCTTCTCGTCGCCGAAGGAGAACGACCAGCGCGGCTTCAGCAGGCCGACGTTCTTGGTGTTGATCTTGTCGAGCCCCGAATAGCGCTGGGCCTTGATGCCCATGCCGTACATGAGCACGTCCTTATCGGTGTTCTGGTCGTTGAGGATGTCCTCCCAGGTCACCGCGGTGCCGGTCGAGGCCTTCTCGGCCTTGGGCTCCGCCTTGGTCTCGGCTTTTTGGGCCGAGGCGGGCGCCGCCATGAGCAGGCCGGACAGGATCAACGACGAAGCGGTGGCGAGCATCAGCGTGCGGGGACCGTGCCCCGCTGTCTTCCTGGCCATGCGTCTCTCCCTGGCGGTCGCGTGGGCCGCGCCGCATCTTTCGATTCTGATGGGGAGCCGGCCGGCGGGAGCCTCACGACGAGCATCCGATGATCCGCCGCGACGAGCGGGCAACCGAAATTCTTCGCGAGAGCTTGGCGTCCCGAGGCCGGGCTCGAATGGAAGTATGGCGGGGAAGATTGCCCGCCGCACTCTAACTTTCGTCCATGATTCATAGAGAGGTCCGAGGATTGCGATTTCGTCCCGGTTTAAATTGCCCAATCAGAATGAGAATTCATCCTGATTATCATAATGAAATTATTTGAAACCACGCCCTTGACGCTCGTCCAGCGGCGCGATCATCACTTTATACAGTGGAGGCGCCGCGGGTTGCGCCTGAACGGGTTGGCGCGATGCACATCATCCTGGTGGACGACCATCCGTTGTTCCGCGAGGCGCTGCGCAGCACGATCCGCCTCGGGTTGCCCCACGCCCGCATCGAAGAGGCGGACTCGATCGGCGCGGCCAAGGCGGTGCTGGCCGCGCACCCCGGGATCGACGTGATCGTGCTCGACCTGTCGATGAAGGGCGTGACCGGCTTCGACGGGATGATGTTCCTGCGCATCCGCTTCCCCCGTATCCCGATCCTGGTCTGCTCGGGGCTGGAGGAGGGGCGGATCGTGCGCGAGGCCCTGCGGCTCGGGGCGGCGGGCTTCGTGCCGAAATCGGCGACGCGGGCGACCTACATGGAGGCGCTCGACAGCATCATGCGCGGCTCGATCTACGTGCCCGATCTCGCCCATTCCCACGAGCCCGAGGCGAGCGAGACGACAGATGCCTCCGCCCGGATCGCCGCGCTGACCCCCGCGCAGATGAACGTGCTGTCGATGATCAAGCGGGGCAAACTCAACAAGCAGATCGCGTTCGAACTCGGCATCGGCGACTCGATGGTGAAGGCCCACGTCTCCGAGATCATGCGCAAGCTCGGCGTGCGCAACCGGACCCAGGTGGCGCTCTGCGCCTCGGCGCTGGATTTCGACCGCGTCGGGATGTGAGCCTATGGTCGAAACCGGGCCGTCATACTCGGTGACACGGGTGTCCGCTCGGGGCCAGGAGTTCGCGCGCCGTTCGTTCCACTGAACGCCAAGAGCGGACACCAGCCCACCGCCCGGCAGCGGACATTCGGGTTCAGATGAGCGACCGTCCGGTGTCGACCCTTTGCTGACCTTGGAAACGTCTGCTTCCACCGACATCAACGTGGCAGAAGCCTACGCCTGGGTTGGGAGGATTTTGTGGAAAAACTCGGAGGCAGCACTTCAGGTATCATCCGAGGCGGCCCCCCGGCGAATCTTCGTCTCTCAGTGACGGTCCAATTTCACTGCCGCGAAGTGCTGCGGACAACGCGATAGCGGGACTTTCTATAACTGGCGCGGTCCGCGATGCTGCTTCGACCCGGTCCCGAGTTTTTCAACGAAATCGGTGGCAACCAGACGGCCCAAAGGTACAACGGACCGATGACATATGTTCTCATCCGCATCGCCGACGCCGCCGACTGGCAGGTCTACCATGCCATCCGTCGTTCCTCGCTTTGGGAGGAGAGAGGTCTTCATGGCTACGATGATGCTCGCCCGCAGGAGCGCTTTGCTCACCATCACGCGCTGCTTCTGAAGCTGGACGAGGGGGGATCGGCACAACGCGGCTGGACGACCTGCTTGACGGCACGGGCATCGTAAGGCTGGTCGCCATCACAGCGTCCCTGCGGAGACAGGGGCACGGTCGTGTGCTCGACATGATGATTGGAGACTATGCACGAGGGATCGGGCTGAGGGGACTTTTCGTAAGTGCCGCTTCGGACGCCGAGGGGTTCTACACGGCGACAGGCTGGACCCGTGTCACAACGCAGGCACCAGAACTGCTTGGAGACGCCGATGGCTGCATTCGAATGACCAAGTCCATCTTCCACTAAGGGTGGAAAGCGGAGGCTAGGCGGGTCCATATTGGAAGTCATGCGAATAGATGAGCGGCAAATCGCTCCTTGAGGAGGTGCCTGATATGGTCAGAGAGTTCGATTGGTAAGCAGTGAGTTGGGGGCATATGGTCTGAATTTATATTGGGACATCTTGAGTTTTTATTTCGATAATACTTTCTAGCAATGAATATTTGATGGTTAATATGTTGTTTAAAAGAAGAATTATCAGAAAAAGTGAAAGTATTCACGCTTGGATTGTTGGTGGAAATTCTCCGATAAGTTTAGTATACGCATACAAAGCTTCGCTTGAGATGCTAAACTGCGCGGTAATGCTAGCTGCGGCCCTTTCGTATGCCCAAGAAAAGATGTATTTATCGATTTTTCTATTTTTTATCCTAATTGTGATTCAAGTTTACATCATGTATATGGCATATAGCTACGGCAAAGCGACAAAGAATTTGCCGTAAATGTGAATGGTTACATACACCCGATTATGCGAATGGGGTACGTACCAGGGCAGTGCCAGCGCCCATGCTTTAACGTGACCGTTCCGTTGAGCAAGCTCTATTGAACCGGCGGGACCAGTGCTCCGGAGGCATAGGTCGGGGGGAACGGCCGCTTTGGGTCGAAACCGGAAGGTCCGCTTCAGAGGGAAGGGTCAGGTTCCGCTCCCCACCCGTTGCTGGCATTGGGAGGGTCCGCTTCCATGTTGTCGAAGAGGCAAAGGCCGATGACGGCGTAGGGCGGTTTGCAGCCTTTCGGTTTCCGGACCCGGTTAGGCAAAAGCAGCCTTTCGATCCAACAGGTGGTCAAACCTCGAAAACACGATCGACCCCGACTTGCTTCAGGAAGGACGGGTCGTGGCTCACGACGAGAAGCGCACCGTCGAAGCTTCCGAGGGCGTTCTCCAGGATTTCGACGGATTCGATATCGAGATGGTTGGCCGGTTCATCCAGAATGACGAGCCAGGGCGGAGTGGGGCGGGAAAGGGTCGCCGCCAGCCCTGCCCTCAGACGCTCGCCGCCGGAAAGGGAGCCGACGATCCGGGTCGCATCCCGGTTTCGGAAGGCGAATCGGGCACAGATGGCGCAGGCTTCCTCGTCGCCGGCATTCGGATTGAGCCGGCGGACGTTGGCGAGAACACTGGCCTCGGGGTCGAGCAGGCCGATATGTTGGTCGAGCATGACGATACGCCCCTCGATGCGGCGCACCGTGCCGGCAACGGGAGCGAGCAACCCTGTGACGATCCGCAGAAGGGTCGTCTTGCCGGCACCGTTCACGCCCGTCACGGCGATGCGTTCCGGCCCGTGGATGTGCAAGGTCCATGGTCCGAGACGCCGGCTGCCAGCCGCGGCCACCACGCCATCCATGGCAAGGACCGTAGCGCCAGACGGCATGCCGCTCGGGGGCAGCGCGATCGTCAGGGGCGTCAGGATTTCCACCCGCGAACGAGCCTCTTGCGCCTCCGACAGGGCCGCGCCCATGCGTCGATCGTTCAACAACTGCGCCCGCCCGCCACTGTTCTCTGCGCGCTCGGCCTGCGCATCCAGAACGATCTTCGGCTCGGACCTCTTGGCTGCGAAAGCGCGGCCCGACCGGTCGCGTCGGTCCTTCGCCTCACGGCGCGCCTGCGCGAGTTGGCGCGCCGCGCGAACGCCCGCATCGGCACGCTCCAATTCGGCGCTGGCGCGGCGCCGATCCTCGTCCCGAGCGGCGTCGAAGGCCGACCAGCCCCCGCCGAAACTGCGCGCTCCGATCGCCGTCAACTCCAGGATGCGATCAACGTCTTCCAGAAGTTCCCGGTCGTGGCTGGCGACGAGGACGCCTCCGGGCCAATCCCGCATCAGGGCGCGGATCGCTGCGCGACCAGCGGCATCGAGATTGTTCGTGGGTTCGTCCAGAAGCAGAAGATCCGGCGCCTCGATGACGAGGCGAGCAATTCCAACGCGGGTCCGCTCGCCGCCCGACAGGGTTTGGAGGCGTCGGCCCAGCGGCAGATCGGAAAGCCCCGCTTTTGCAAAGGCAGTGCCGATGCGGCCTTCCAAGGTCCAGTCCGCCGTGTCGAAATCGCTGGTGGTACCGTTCCCCACCAAGATGCGCTTTAGCGTCTCATGACGGTTCGTGACGCCGAGCGCTTCGGCCAGGGCCCACTCTCCCGGCAGATCCTGCTGGAGAACGCCGACCGTACCCACCCGGCGAACGGCACCGGACGTCGGCTCAGTGAGACCGGCAGCGATACGAAGCAGAGTGGATTTGCCCGCGCCGTTGCGGGCGACGAGCCCGACGCGCTCGGCCCCGATCGCGAACGTCAGATCGTGAAAGAGCAGCCGGTCAGATGTCTGAGCGGAGACGGCATCGAACGTGAGGAATGCGGACATGGGCAACCGTGGCAGGCATCGAGACAAGGCGGATCGCGTTGCTCATCCTGTCGTTCACGGCTGCACTCCCTTTATGGTTCGACGCTAACATATGGTTTGAACACATCCCTCGCAACCAAACGATCGCTGCTAGGCTTCTGCGAGGGCTCAGAAGCACCTGTCTGCTTGGGAGCGAAGGGCCGATGACCGCTCCTCCCACAAGTGAGGTCTCTGAAGTACCACAGGGTTCGATCGACGAAGCCGCGCACGAGAGCCTGCATCACCGCGAGGTAGCATGAGACGCTGGGCGAGGCCTGCACCGGGCCGACCGCCGAGCGCGAGACCGAGGTGATGGACGATCTGCTCCAGCCGCGAGGTGCGTCGCGCGAAGGCGGGCAGGACGCCGTCAGGGAAGCGCTCGGCGAAGATCTTCAGCCCACAGGCGGCTGCGTCACACCAAAAGCGTCGTACGACGACCTGAAGCTCGACGCGCCGGCCACCGAGCGGCAGGTCGGCAGCGCCGCGCCGGTAGCGGCTTTGGATGCGACGCGATGGGACACGGCAGTCTGGGCAGGGCGTCTCCGCGGCTCTCGACCTCACAACCAGACCGATCCGGTCGCCGTCCACCTCGTGATGATCGACGACGAATCCGACGGGTACGAGGCTCGACGACCGGAAGCGAGGGCGCATGCTGCAGCTCCATCATAGATGTCCGCAACCTCAACGCCGTCGGTATCAGCGAGAGTGAGTCAGAGCCAAAGTTCGACGCTGATCCAGGGTCAATGTTCAACGCTGTTTGACAGCCGGGGGTACTTCCGCCCGATGTGCCCTCGTCGCCGGTCTACAATCCGACGCCTTCCGAATTCGCGAGGACGTAGATCCACGCGTCGCGGGCACCCCACTTCGTCTCTACACTCGTTAAGACGCGTCGGTAACCCCCGCCTTCGAAGGCGTCGAGACGCAACCAGTGTCGATGCAGATCGATCGACTCGAAGATATCCACGGTGACTGATACTCCGTCCGGCGCAAGCTCAAGACCCGGAAACCCCAAGGCAGCGCCCCAGCCCGCTTCGACAAGACGGCCTCTCACAGTGCCTTGGAACCAGCGGCCAACGAGGCCGGCGAGTTCATGGTGGTTGGCTCGGTCGGGCGCCAGGGAGCCATACGTCGCCAAACGACACGTCATGCCTGTTCAGATCTCCGAAACGAGCTTGATCGAGAAGGCGGCCAGCAGGCCTCCCATCGTCCAGCGCTGGGCCCGAAGCCAGGACGGACGCCGGGCCAGGCCCACCGCGAGGGCGCCGGCGGCGCTCGCGATGATGACGCCCAACGTCACGTTCAGGGCGATGTGAATCAGGCCGAGGAAGAGGGTCTGGGACAGCACGGCGCCATGCCCAGGCACTACGAACTGCGGGAGCAAAGCCAGGTAGAGCAGCGCCGCCTTCGGATTCAGGAGCGTCGTCAGAAAACCCATGGCGAAGACCTTGCCCCGGCCGCTGCTCGGAAGGCTGTCGACCTGAAACGGCGAGCGCCCGCCGGGCCGCAGCGCGTTCCAGGCCAGGAACATGAGGTAGCCCGCCCCGACGAGCCGAAGGGCTTCTAGGGCGAACGGAACGGCCATTAGGAGCGCCGTGATGCCGAAGGCCGCGCACGCCATGTAGACGCTGAAACCGAGCGCGCTGCCGCCGAGCGAGACGATGCCGGTCATTCGTCCCTGCGCGACCGAGCGCGAGATCAAATAGATCATGTTCGGGCCTGGGGTAACCGCCAGCCCGAGGATGACGACGAGGTAGGCGGCGAGGGTCGAGGCGGTGGGCATCCGCGGTGGTCCTTGTCATGTCGAGGAGCCGTCTCACGTATGAGCGTGGCCCCGTTCCCTCCCTCGGTCGTCGCACACCCTTTGTGATCGGTGAATTCCGAAGACGGGAACGCCGTGATAGCCTCGGCAGATCACGGCGTTCCAAGGCCCTTCTACGAGCCCTGACTCAACGAAGAGCAGAAGGCCTGTACGGTTCGGCAGGCTTTGAGCAGAGAGTCGTCGTCCAATGCATAGGCGATGCGGAGATATGGTCCCAACCCGAAGGCGCTGCCGTGGACCACGCCGATGCCGCCTTCGTTCAAGAGGGCGATGGCCACGTCCTCGTCTGTGTTCAGCCGCGTCCCTGCCGCGGTGATCTTGCCGATCAGGCCCGCGCAGGAAGCGAAAGCATAGAAGGCGCCGCCGGGCATCGTGCACTGGAGACCCGGCGCCTCGTTCAGCATTCGGACCATTAGGTTGCGTCGCCCTTCGAAGGCGGCGCGGCTGGTGGCAACGAAGTCCTGCGGTCCCGTCAAGGCGGCCACCGCCGCGTGCTGCGAGATAGTGCTCGCTCCAGAAGTCTGCTGGCCCTGGAGTTTCTCCATCGCTTCGAGCAGCCAGCGCGGACCGGTACCGAAGCCGATGCGCCAACCGGTCATGGCATAGGCCTTCGACACGCCGTTCATGGTCAGCGTGCGCGCGGCCAGACGTGGCTCGACCTGCGCCATGGTGTGGAAGGCCGCCCCGTCGAAGATCAGATGCTCGTAGATGTCGTCCGACAGCACCAGGACGTGTGGGTTGGCGAGCAGCACCTCGGCGAGGGCGAGAAGCTCGATTCGGGTATAGACCGCCCCGGTGGGATTTGAGGGCGAGTTCAGGATGAGCCAGCGGGTCCGGGGGGTAATGGCCGCCGCGAGCGCATCCGGGGTCAGCTTGAAACCAGTCTCGCCCCCGCACTGCACCGTGACGGGCTTGGCACCGCTGAGCGCAACGATCTCGGGATAGCTCACCCAGTACGGCGCCGGCACGACGACCTCGTCGCCCTCGTTCATCGTCGCCGCCAGGGCGTTGAAGATGACCTGCTTGCCGCCGCTGCAGACGATGGTGTCCTGCCATTCGACGGCAAGCCCGTTTTCGTTCCGGAACTTGACGGCCACCGCCTCGCGCAGGGCCCGCAATCCGGCAACCTGCGTATAGCGCGTGTGTCCGGCTCGGATCGCCGCGATCCCGGCATCGCGCACGTGCTCCGGCGTGTCGAAGTCCGGCTCTCCCGCCGAGAGCGAGATCACCTTCGCGCCCGCCGCGCGGCGGGCCGCGACGCGGTCGATCATGCGGTAGGTCGCCGAGGGCTGCGCAGCGGCGAGGTGGCGGTTCAGGCGCTGGATGGCGTCGGTCATGCCCGCGTCCTCCACTCGGCCAGCCCCATGAGTTCCAGGGTGGTGGCGCCCTGTGCGAGCTTCTCCATCATCGACGCTTCCTTGGCCGACCGAGCCTCGCCGACCGTCAGCACTCGCTCGGCCTGCGCCGCCGGTACGATGACGATGCCGTCGTCGTCCGCCACCACGAGATCGCCCGGCGCCACCGGGACGCCGGTGATGAGCTGCGGCTTGCCGACGGAAGGCGCGCTCGCCTTGATGGTGCCGCGAATCGAGATGCCGCGTGCGAAGAAAGGGAAACGGCGGGCGGCCATCGCGGCGATGTCCCGGGCGCCCCCGTCGATGACCAGGCCCACGATGCCAGCGGCTTCGGCCGCGACCGTCAGCACCTCGCCCCAGTACCCGGCCACGAAGTCGCCCGTGGACACGACGAGGACGCTGCCATGCGGAGCCCGCTCCAGGCCGATATGGATGGCGAGGTTGTCACCGGGCGAGCAGCTGCTGACCAGACAGGACGGACCATTCGGTCGACGGAACATGGAAGGCCGGACGCCTCGTAGAGGGTTGAGCTGCCCAGCGTCCGAGCCCGGTCGGCGAAGTCGGACGGGAGTGGAGGAAAGATCGAATCGGACATCACGCCTTCCTCTGCAGGTTGTGGTAACCGAGCGCCTCGCGTGCCTCCTTGAGGGTCTTGCCGCCCTCGATCTCGAGGCGGATCCGGTTCTCGACGTCCTCGATCTCACGCGCGAGTTCGGCCACCGCGCGGGCGCGGTCCCGCGGCACCACGACGACGCCGTTGGCGTCGGCCACGACGATGTCGCGCGGGCTGACGCGGGCTTGACCGATGGAGACGGTGACGTTCACCGCCTCGACCTGAACCCGGTCCTTACCGGTGCGCATGAAGCGGCCGCGGCTGAACAGCGGGTAGCCGTCGCCGAGCGCCTTCGCCACGTCGCGGCAGACTCCGTCGATGACCGTGCCGGCAAAACGGCGGGCGCCCGCATACTGGGTCATGATATCGCCCCAGACCGTGCAGTCGGTGCGGCCGTCGTTGTCGATCACGATGAAATCGCCTTCGGCCACGTCGTCGATGAAGTCGCCTACAGTGCCGGGCGGCGTGGTGGCCGGCACGTACTTTACCGTGAAGGCCGGTCCGACCACGGCCTGCGGGTAGTTGTCCAACGGCGCGATGCCGAAGCACTGACCCGGCAGCCCGAGCCTGTCCATCGCGTCCGATACGCCGGGCGTGTCGAGTCCCTCGAACAGCGCCACCAGATCCCTGTCGTCGTTCGCCATCACGCCGTCTCCACCTTGATCGCCTCGAATTGCCTGTCGTGCATGACCTCCTCGACGGATCGGCCGGCGCGCACTGCTGCGACCATGCCGTCCTGGCGGCGAGCGATGCGCTCGGCGAGGTCGAGGACTTCGGTGATGCGCTCGGCCGGCACGAAGACGGTGCCGCAACGGTCAGCGATGACGTAGTCGTCCTCGCGCACGGTGACCCCCGCCATGCCAACGGGCTCGCCCGAGGCGACCTGGACCACCCGGTTTCGGGCGCTCACCATGGTCACGCCGCGGCCATAGACCGGGTAGCCGATACCCTCGCTGCCCTCGATGTCCCGACTCATCCCGTCGATGACCGAGCCTCGGATGCCCTTCATGCTGGCGGCGTTCGCGAGGATGTCACCCCAGCAGGAGATGCCCTCGACGCCGCCGGCAATGACAAGCACGCGGTCGTCCGCCTCGATCCGGGCGATGACCGGGGAGATCAGGTGGACGGTGGGCGCTCCGCCCTGCTTGGGCCCCAATTGAATCGTGCTCGCCCGGCCGACGACCTTCGGACAATTCCAGAGCGGGCGCAGGCCGTAGGCCGCGCCAGGAAGACTTAGGAAATCGAGTGCGTCCGAGATGGTGTTGGTGTCTTGGGCGGCGAGCCGGTCCAGGTGCGATGGGTCGGGCATGGGACCTCACGGGTGATGTGCCAGCTACCCCTTCCATTTACGATCCGATAGGTGAAATACGAAGACAGGAACACTGTGATAGCCAAGACCGATCAACACCATGATTAACTTCCGCCTGATCCGGCACCTTTGGCTGTTCCAGGCCGTCGCCGAGGAGAAGCATTTCGGCCGGGCCGCCAAACGGCTCGGCATGTCGCAGCCGCCGCTGACCGAGCAAATTCAGGCTCTGGAGCAAGGGCTTGGCGTCAGGCTACTCGACCGGGATCGACGGGGGGTTCGATTGACGCCAGCGGGCGCTGCAATATTGCCTGCAATTCGCAAGTTCGCCGAACAGCTCGAACGCCTGGAATTCGCCGTGCGGGAGGCCCTTGTCGGCCAGACCGGCACCCTGACGGTTGGCGCCATCAACTCAGCGATGCTGGAGGACCTGCCGCCGCTGGTGGAGAGGCTGAAGAAGGTTCACCCCCAACTCACGGTGGCAGTAAAGGAGATCGACAGCGTCGAGGCGGTTCCCTTGCTTGAGGCCGGCGACATTGACTTGGCCTTCGCACGACTCGAGGGCGAACTTGGTCCGGCGATCCGATCTTTACCGGTAGCGCAAGATCGACTCGCCGTCGCTCTACCTCAAAATCATCGTTTGGCAACGCTGACAAAAATCCGCCTCGCCGACTTAGCAAATGAGGACTTCGCCATGTTCTCGCGACGTCTCAGCCCCGTCTACTTCGATCATGTCGTTGCAGCCTGCACCGCACAGGGCTTTTCACCGCGCATCCTGCATGAGGTTCGCTCGGTCACTTCGCAGATCGCCTTTGTCGGCTGCGGCCAGGGCATTGCCCTGGTACCATCGCGGTTCGAGACACTTTCGCCCGTGAACGTCGCGTTCCGTTCTCTTCAGGAACGCGTAGACATCGTCGCGGCCGCACTGGTGTGGTCGGTCGCGTGCCACAACCCCATGATCGAGGCGGTCATCTCCCTTGTCGAAACCAACGAAGTCGGATGATTGGCAGAGATGGGAGCGCTGCGGTGGCGGCCTCGTTTGAAGGTCCTGGCCAGCGCCCGGTGTCGGTTCCGATCCTGGCGACGTGTCACCGCGAGCACGACACCGGCCGGAATGGTGACGGGATCTCGCGGCGTGGTGCCAGTGCTGCTATCTGATCCACGACCGCCCCGAGCATTTGCGGCGGCGGCCTGTTTGAGCATGAGGCAGACGAAGGCGACGATGTGGAGATCTGCGAGGATGTTGGGATAGCGCTCGTGGTCCTCGACGAGGCGGCGGAAGCGCGTGGCTCAGGCGAAGGAGCGCTCGATCACCCATCGCCGCGGCAGCAGGACGGAGCCGCGCTTGGCTTCCGGGGAGTTTGACGACCTCAGATTCGATTCCCTGCGCGAGGGCGGCCTGGGCTGGCTTCTCGCCGGTATAGCCCTGGTCGACATAGGCGAGATCGACACCGTCACCGGTGGCGGCCTGCACGGCTTGCGCCAAGCGACCGACTTGGGCGAGGTCGTCCGCGTTGGCCGGCGTGACATGCAGCGTCCGGAGGTGGCCCAGGATGTCGACGACGAGGTGGACCTTCGAAACCTTCTTGCGCTTGGCCCCATCGTACCCGGCCTACTCGCCGCTTTCGGGCGACGAGCGCAGGGGCCGGCCGTCCAGGATGGCCGCACTCGGCTCGGAAGAAGGCCGGGAGGCCAGCCGCAGCAGCGCACGAAGTTCGTAGGTCAGTTGCTCGAAGCACCCGGCCGCCAGCCAGCGCTGCGCCGGCTGGTAGACGGCTTCCCAGGCTGGAAGGTCGTTGGGCATTCAGCGCCAAGGCGCGCCCGTCTTCACCACGTAGCGCAGCCCGTTGAACACCTCGCTCAGGCTGTACGCGCGCTGCCCCACATCCTCGCGCAACAGCGTCAGGCAAGACGCAACCAGCGCCCATTCCTCATCAGAAACGTTTGACGGGCGGGCTTTGCGGAAAGAGGTCATGCCCCTGCATCTGGAATCCTCGCGGCACAGGTCCATAACAGCCTCTAGCAGTGGAAATCACCAGCCCACATCTTCCCTTCCTCATGTAAGCGTCCAAGCTCATTCATGTGATATTTCCGCCCACGACCTCGAAATCGATATGGTTCGCTGATGGCCCGGCCCCCACGGCGGTAATCATACCCACTGTATGGGATTGGAGAAGTTGCAAGTCGACTGGGCGATTCTCGAAATCGATTCGACCGTGTTGGACGACTCGGTATCGCGAAATGTTACCACGTAGGTGATGGGGGGAAGAGGCGGGTTGGTCTCGACGACCCGCAATCTCTCACGTTCGATCAACCCGTCGAAGCATCGAACCGGCAAATAGCTGATGCCGACCTCAGCGAGCGTCAATCCCACGATGGCGACTAAACTGTTGCTCTGAATCATGTGGGGCAGGGATACGCCGCAGGACTGCAGCCATTGGTCGAAGACCACGCCGGATCCGGAACGGTTCCCCTGGGTTAGGATGCTGAACTGTGCCAACTCGGCTAGTTCCACGACACCCCGATCCCGTAGCAGGGCCGGGCTGCACATCCAGGCACTCCTGACACTGGCGAGCGCGACGCTCCGGAAACCGGGCAGCCGGAACACGTCGGGCGTTACGATGAAATCGAGGACTCCGTTCCTGAGATTCTCGAACAACGTCGTGCTCTGCTCGACCTCCGGTTCCAGGACGATGTTCGGATAGGTCGCCCGCACCTCCGCCACCAACTGCGGCAGCCAGGTGAGAGCGGTCAGCTCCGTGACCCCGAAACGAAGGTGCCGGATCATGGTGGCGCGGCTCGCGGCGATGGCGACGATGCGATCGCGAAGGCCGAGCATTTCCTCGCCGATCTCCAAGATGCTCTTGCCCTTGTCCGTGAGCCGGGCGCCGCGCTGGCTGCGGTCGAACAGCTGCGTCCCGAGGGACGTCTCAAGCTCGTGGATACGCTTCGACACGGTCGACTGCGTGGTGTGCAGCCGATCCGCGGCTCGCTCGAAACTCCCCAGCAGGGCGATCCAGCGCAAGGCCTCGATCTGTTTGAGGGTCGCCATGTCAAATCGCTTTTCCGAATGCCGATGAGCGCAGATTAATCGCTTTTCGGCAAGAACACGAGGTGCGATGTCTCTCGGCAGGGAGAACCGACGATGCTTTCTCAGATCAAGAACCCAGACAAGCTTCCGGCGGTTCTCGCACCCGCCGATCGTTGGGCCTTGCAGGAGCTGGCCACCCCCTTGCTCAGCGACAACTTGCATCGCCTTGCGGGACTGGTGGGGCTCAACCGTTACAATGGTTCGGGCAAGCTCGTCGGCACGGCCTTCACGGTAAAATCCCGTCCCGGCGACAACCTCGGATTCTATCATGCGCTGGCGGTGATGGAGCCCGGCCATGTCCTCGTGATCGACGGGGGCGGCGATCTCAACAATGCTCTCTGCGGTGACCTGATGCGTGCCTACGCCGTGTCGCGTGGCTGCGCCGGCTTCGTCGTCGATGGCGCCATCCGCGACGTGCAGACGTTCGCGGCGGGCGATTTCCCCTGCTATGCCCGCGGCGTCGTCCACCGCGGCCCCTACAAATCGGGGCCGGCCCTGCTCAACGTCCCGGTCAGCGTGGGCGGTCAGCCGATCGCGCCCGGCGACGTCATCGTCGGCGATGAGGACGGACTGGTGGCGTTCGCCCCGGAGCAGCTCCCCGCCGTCATCGAGGGCGCGCGGGCGAAGCTTCGCCAGGAGCAGGCGATCATGGCCGAGATCGCCGGGGGGGCGGCACGGCAGGCCTGGCTTCACGACACCCTCGAAAGCTTCGGTATCCGGGTCTGACCGGATCGTCGCGAACGTGGAGCCCATCATGAGCACGACCATCATCGCCCGCCGCCCGGCGAGCATCCGGCCCTCGCCCAGCATAGCGGCCAAAGCCCTGGTCACCCGGCTCCGCGCCGAGGGGCGCCACATCATCGACCTGACCGTCGGCGAGCCCGATTTCGTGACCCCTCGGTCGATCGTGGAAGCGGCCCAAGCGGCCATGCAGGCCGGTGACACGCACTACACGCCCTCGAACGGCACCCTGGCCCTTCGGCAGGCCGTGGTCGACAAACTCATGCGGGAGAACGGCCTTCGCTACACCACCGACGACATCGTGGTCGGCAGCGGCGCCAAGCAACTGATCCAGACCGCTTTCGCGGCGACGCTCGATCCGGATGACGAAGTCGTCGTGCCGGCCCCCTACTGGGTGTCCTATCCCGACCTGGCGATCCTCAACGATGGCGTACCGGTGGTGGTGCCCTGCCTCGAGGAGGCGGGGTTCAAGCTCAGCCCCGACCAGCTTGATGCCGCGATCACGCCGCGGACCAAATGGGTGGTGCTCAACTCGCCCAACAATCCGTCCGGGGCGGTCTATACCGCCGCGGAACTGGCGGCCCTGGGCGAGGTCATCGAGCGACACCCTCGGGTGCTCGTCATGACCGACGAGATCTACGAGCACTTCGTCTACGACGGCCAGTCCCAAGTCTCATTCGGGCGCGCGGTCCCGGCGCTGCGGGAGCGGAGTCTGACGATCAACGGGGTCTCCAAGGCCTACGCGATGACCGGCTGGAGGATCGGCTATGCCGCGGGTCCGCGCCTCCTCACGAAGACGATGACCGACCTCCTGTCCCAGAGCACGACCTGCCCATCCTCGATCGGTCAGGCAGCGGCGGCGAGGGCCCTCTCGGGGGAGCAGACCTTCGTAGTCCAGGCGCGGGCGACCTATGAGACCCGCCGCGACCGCGCCGTCGGCCTGCTCGACGCCATCCCAGGCATCTCGTGCAAGCGCCCTGCCGGGGCCTTCTATGCCTATCCCAACGTGGCCGGCCTGATCGGTCGCCGTACCCCGGACGGGACCCGCATCGCCGACGACCTCGCCCTCGCACATCACCTCTTGAGCGCGGGCAACGTCTCGGTCATGGACGGGACATCCTACGGGCTCAGCCCCTACCTGCGCGTCTCGTTCGCCACCTCGCTGGAAGCGATCGAGGCCGGCTGCGCAGCGATCGCCCGTGTCGTCGCGACGCTCGACTGACGCCATGCGTACCCGACTTCGCCGTTACGCTTCACCTGATGTAGCCAACCAGGAGGTTTCCATGCGCCTGCTCAAGACCACGTTCGCCCTTAGTCTCCTGATCACGCCGGTCACGGCCCAAGAACTCGGCGGCACCCTGGCGAAGGTCAAGGACGGCAACCGGATCGTCCTCGGCGTCCGGGACGCGGCCACGCCTTTCAGCTACATCGACGACAAGCAGAACTATGTCGGCTTCGCGATCGACATATGCATGCGGATCGCGGACGCGGTGAAGCGTGACCTCAAACTGCCCAACCTCAAAGTCGAGATGCAGCCATTGATCTCCGCCACCCGGATCCCGCTAATGACCAACGGGACGATCGACCTAGAATGTAGCGCGACGACCAACAACGCCGACCGGCAGAAGCAGGTCGCGTTCACCAACACCCACTTCCTGTCGGCCGCCCGCTTCGCTTCCAGGAAGGCGCAGAAGATCGACACCATCGAGGACCTGAAGGGCAAGACGGTCTCGGCGGTCGCGGGCTCGACCAACATCGTGATGCTCTACAAGGCAAATACGGAACGCAAGCTCGGTATCAACGTCATCCCGACCAAGGACGTCGCCGAAGGATTCCTGGTCCTGGAGAACGGTCGTGCCGCGGCGTTCGTGCTCGATGACGTCCAGCTGAGCATCGCCATCGCACAATCGAAGGATCCGGCCGCCTACCAGATCAGCAAAGAGGCGTTCTCGGAACCGGAGCCCTACGGGATCATGCTGCGAAAGGGCGACCCGGCCTTCAAGGCTTTGGTCGACCGGACGACCGCCGACCTCTACCACAGCCTGGAAATCACGACCCTTTACGACAAGTGGTTCATGTCCCCGACGCCGCCGCGCGGCGTCAACTACAACGTGCCGATGTCACCGGAACTGAAGCGCGCCTACGCATCACCAACGGATAACCCGGATCCGACTTCCTACGTCCATTAGGGCCTGTGGGCGCCTGAACTGGTCGCCCGTGCGTGCGTTCGGGCGGCAGCAACCGGTCGAGCCTCGGCTCACTCAAGCGTGTGTTGGTCGGTCTGACGGCGCATCGTCCTGGTCCGGGCCGAGAGACCGATAGACACTTCGGCGTGAGATTCCGAGCGCTCGGGCGATGGCAGTCGGTCCCTCACTCGGCCGGCTATGCTGCGCTCCGCAGGGGTAAGGTGGGCAGACAAGAACGAAGATGGCAGCTCACAACGACTTCTTCACGTGGCAGAGTCTGACGACATTTGCCGGAACGACCATGGCAACGACCGCTATCGTCAATGGCGTATGCAGTGTGCTCCCCGGATTTCGTCACCCTGCCGCTCTGGGATTATCAGTATCGATTTTATTGTGCCTACTGTTCGCGATCGTCGATCCGAGTACGGGGGAGATAGTCTTGGCTAGGCCGTTTGCGACCTATCTGAGCGCGCTCGTGAACGGCTTCTTCGTCTTCACGTCTGCGGCAGGCATCTCGGCCGGCGGGGCGCGGGCGGCGGGAGCCCCCGCCAGGGGTGCGGGACGGACGCGGGGAGGCGTGCCAACACCTGAGGGGGCTCTGCCGGTGCCCGGGCCCGCACCGCGCCGGTTCTGGCGCGACTGGCTTTGATAGCAGGGCCGGCCGATGGCCGTTTCCACCGCCACTCTCGTCCCCGAGACGATCCACGCCATCGTCGTCGGCATCAGCGCCTATTCCGGGTCCGGGTCAGAGGACTTGCCGGCCTGTGCCCCCGAAGCGGTGGGACTCGCCCATGCCCTGTCGGAGTCCCGGATGTGCGGAGTTCCGGCATCGCAGGTCCACCTCATCCCCGACCCCCAGGCGTCGCGGGCGACGATCCTAGGCACGCTCGCGCGAGTCGCTGGGCAGGCGAGGGCCAGCGACATTGTCATTTTCTACTTCGCCGGCCACGGCGAGACGAACGCGCAGGGCTTTACCCTGCGCACCGGTCCGCGCCATGAGGATCATGCGCGCGGACTTAGTCGAGAGGACGTGGCGGGCGCACTCAAGGGCACCGTAGCTCGTGGAGTCCTGGTGATCCTAGATTGCTGCGGCGGCGCCGGTTTCGCCGAGAACGCGCCGGATTTTTCAATCTGGCGACGCACGACTTCCGCCTGCTCATAAGCGCGTCGCGCGCTGGCGAGTCGTCGTGGGAATTGCCGGACAGGGGCTCGTTGTTCACGCGACGGCTCCTGAGCATCCTGCGCGGTGAGACGGTGCTTGACCGGTCCGGTGGCATCTTCTTCAACGACCTGTTCGACGACCTCAAGACGACCGTGGAGGAGCAGGCGCGGCGGCGACTGCCACCGGGCCAAACCCAGACGCCAGTCTTCGCAGGCACCCACGCCGGGGACCCACTCCTTTTTCTCAACCGAAACCTGACGCCGGAGCAGGCTCGAGTCCGCACCAGGCGGATCACCCGGCAGACACTGCGGCGACGCGTCCTGGCGACGGCGGCGAGCCTGGTCGGGGGAGGGGGCCTCGGCCTCTTGTTCTACTGGGCGTTCCTCGACTCGCACCACTACCTCGACCCGACGGGCAACCGGATCGTCCTCGTTCACGGATATCCCGGGCTAACAGGGTTCGGCCTGCCGCGCACGGAATGGGTCTACGGCGAGGAGCCATCCGATCTCGCCGAGGGTGCTTCGGCGCCGCGGGAGGGCAGGCCCCTCATCCTCTCACGTGAAGAATCGCCCGAGGCTGCGCTCCTGAGGGTGCTCCGGCCACCGGGCCGGGCGCGCCTTCACGTCTGGGCCGGCGACCGGGCAGGCGCGCGACGCGACCTACTTAACAGCGCCCGGGAGTGGCAGCCGGGCGCGGCGAATGATCTTGAGTTCCTGCCCGAGGCGATCACGGATGAGGATGCGAACGAACTCGACCGCATCGTGCGCACCGGCCGTCCAGAGGATTCCGTCGAGCCGGTCCTGGCTCTTGCGGTCCTCGACCCGAGCCGGGCCGTTGCGGCTTGGCGGGAGTCGCCGGCCGGCCGGAGCGGGAGCAGCCTGACGCTGTTGTCGAGTTGGCAGGGAGCGTGCACGGCTGCCGTACAGGATTGGCTCGACGCTGCCCTGTCCACCGGCACGGACCGGATCACCTACCTTACGGCCGTCCGGGCGATCGTCCGGACGAAGGGCTGCCGGCTCGATCCGGCAAAGGCTTTCGCCGCCTCGCCCTCCGACACCCGCGACGTCCTGTTCGTGCTGCGGACATCGAATCCCGCCGGGGCGGAGGACGTGCGGACCACGCTCGCCGCAATGCTCGGCCCGCCCGGCGCCCTAACCCGGTCGGCGGGGGCGCATGGCGAGCGCCTCGCGGGGTTCTAGCGCTACAGCGGCGGCGCGGCGTGCGGAGCCTGGCTGCTTGAACCGTCCCGCGCGCTGCCGGACGAGGCGCGGGTGGACGCCGCCGTGGCGGCAGTGCGGGATTGTCCCGGCGCCCGGTTCGACGCGACGGTCGCCCATGGCCGGCTCACGTTCGCCCTGAGGCGGGGCGACACTGCGACGGCGATTTCCGCCTATCCTCTCGACGGGAGCCCCGGCGGTGCCCAAATGGTCAAGATTGTCAACGCGCTCGTGGAGACTCGGGCGGAGGGACGCGATGCCGCACTGCGCGCCATCCTGGGAGCGTCTCGAAGTTCCGAGACGCGCTGGTTCGTCGCCAGGACGCTGCTCGCGGTGGGGGCGGACGGGTCCGAGGCACTTGCCTATGCGCTTCCCGCCTCGCCGTCGCTCGATCGCGAGTTACTGCGCTGGCTGTCGCGGGCAGATCCGCGGCGCGCGAGCGCGGCCTGCGCCGAGCGGATACTGGCGGGTCAGCTCGAGAGCCCGATCCTTGAGGCGCTCGCGCTCATTCCGGTTGAATCGGCCGATCGGGCACGCCTGCTGACCTTCGCGGCGACGCAGGACGTGTTGCCGCGTACGATCATCTTGGTCCTGCTCGTTAGTGCGGACGAGGCTGCTGGCCTGCTCGTCGCGCCGCAATCGGAGGTAAGGACGCACGCCCAGAGCTACGCCCTGGCCCGCCCCGATGCCGCCGCCGTGTTCGCGGCCGCGAAGGCCCGCTCCATCCGGGCGGATGCGGGGCTCGAACGGGGCGCATCGCGCCTGCGCCGCCTCGCGACGATCGAGGCTGAACTCGCGACCACGCCGGATTACGCCCTCGAGTGGCGCGCCAACGGCATCGATACGTTCGAGATCACCGATGCCGGGCAAGCCCTCGCCGTCGAGCAGATCCTCGATCGCCGCCGCAGCCGCAGCGTACCAGATTCGGGCATCCCCGCCCGGCAAGCCACACCGTGAAGCGGCCCTGTGAATCTGCGGCGATACGAATCCCGAGACGGCTGGCCGCGTGCGCCGCCGCTCTGCGCCGGAACCGGCCGTGACAGGCCATTATCCTCCTCGACGGCGCGACCTTCAATGGGGTTTGGCAAGTGGCGGAACGCGACCTGCGCGCCCATGCCGTAAAGGCGTCGGGAGAGCCGATCTCCGCTTGGCGGACCCTCTTCGACGAGTGCGGAGGCATGTTCGACCGACATCTCGCCCAAGCCCGCGAGAATCTCGCGGCGGGAACGCGCGCCGATCTCGCCGCAGCCATCATTCTGTGTGACGGGCTCGTCGCCGCCACGGCTTTGCTCGGGGACGACGCGGTCGAGGGGCAGGCGCTCGCGCGCAACGTCCGGGCGACAGCGATCTTTCACCAAGGCCGAGCCCGGGAAGCGCTCGAGGAATGTGAGCGGATGCTCGCCCTGCTGCCGGCGTCGCCCGAGACGGCGTCGCTTTGGTCGGGCCTGTCCGTCAACGCTGCCTCGATCGCGTGCGAGCTCGGCGAGAATGCCGCCGCGACAGAATTCATCGCCGTCGGTCTCGCGTCAATTCACGCGCTGAGTGACCATCCCGATCGGATCTACGACGTGCTGCGCATTGCGGCCGATCTCGACGTCAAGCGCGGTCACTTCCTCGATGCCCGCCGGAAGGTTTTCACGACGGTTGCCGTCCTCGACGCACTCGGCGTCGTCCGCAGCCAGATCCTTGCCCAGGCCCGGGCGCGGCTCGCGACCCTCGAGCGCGAATTCGGCCGCAGCGACCTAGCGGTGGAACTCAGGAGGTCGGGCCTGGCCGCCTGGCCGCCAGAGGATGGTGATGCGCACGGGGAGGCCGAGTACGCGGTGGAGGCAGCTCATCTGTGGAGCGCATGGGCGCACGAACAGGACTGGACCTGGTTGCGCCCACGCCTCAAGCGGCTGGCCCGTCTCAACGTCACAGCCCCCTCGACCCAGGCCGATTTCCTGACCGGACTCGGCGTCGTTGCCATGGATCACGGCCGGTTCCCCCCAGCCGAACGGATCCTAGATCACTTGGTCGCCTAGCTCGACATCGCTGCACCCGGTGCGGTCGTCGCGCGGATCGAAGCGCGCCGGCATCACGCGCAGGCTCTCGTCGGGCTCGGCCGGTTCGATCGGGCCTCCTTCCGTGTTTCGGGAGCCGCGGCGCTCGTCGAGACAGGTGGGGAGGGGACTGCGATCTATCGGCACATGCTCGCCCGGGAACAAGGTCTGCTCGCCGAACGCCGGGGCGATCCCGACGACGCCATTGCGTGGTATCTGCGGGCTGTCGCGGACGAGGCGCGGCACGTGACCGAGGGATCCGGCACCGCTTCCTCGCTATCCGAGGCCGTCGGCGGTCGCGACGCGATCGAGGCAATCTCGGCACTGCTGCGACTGGTCGCGGCTGCCCCAACGCTGGAGCAGGTGCGGCACGCCCACGAGGCGGTTCTGGCGTCGCGGAACCGTGCAACGCAGGCTCTCGCGACGCGCCGGGTCTCCCTCTCCGAGGACGCTCGCACGATCGACGAGGTCCGGTCCGAACTGGTGCGAGTGGTCGAATGGGGCAGCCGGCTGCAGGCGGCCGGCCACCCGCCCTCCGATCTGGCGGATTTCACCCTCGCCTTAGCCGCGCTCGACGGTCAGACGATTCTCGCTGCCCCCGCCTTGGCAAGGCCGCACCCGCACCGGGTCCTCGTCCTTCGTTCCGCCCCCTCGAGGCTGGCGAGATGGCCGTGGACTTCGTCGTCGCGATCGAACCGGAGGTGATCGGACGGGGACGTTCGGGGCGCGACATCGGGCTCTACGCGTTCGTAACCGTGGCTGGGGTAGCGGATCCAGTCCTCGTTGTATGGCCCGCAGCGGCGCGACTGCTCCGCGACCTCAACAATCTTCGAACGGCGATGACGGAGGCCGAGGCGGAACCGGAACTCACGCGGCGCCTCGACGACTTGTCGCGAGCGCTATGGTGGCCCCTCGCTGCGCGCCTGCCCGGCGACACGCGCCAGCTCCGCCTACGCGCCGACGGCAACCTTGCCTACCTGCCGTTCCCGGCCCTGCCGGACCGCGACGGGACCCCGCTCTGCGAGCGGTACGAGGTTGTCTTGGTGGGGCCAGACCTACCGGCGATGACGCCCGACCGGCCTCCGCGCGACTTCCTCGTCATCGGTGATACCGCCCCAGTTCGCTCGTGGCGGGACCGGATGGCCTTGATGACCAGGACGGAGGATTTTCGCGACGTGCCGACCGGCCGGTTGCACGGCGGTCGGCTCGAGGCCGCCGCCGTCGCTCGGTTCCTGCGCGACCACGGATGGACGGACGGCACACTCCTCGTCGGCACCCGCGCGGCCCGCCAAGCCATCATCCACGCCCTTCCGGCACGGTTCGTCCACCTCGCGATACACGGTTTCGCGGTCCCGCGCGGCGCTCGGGGGAGTACGCCGCGGGAGGAAGCCGTCGTCGGTCACCCCGCTCCGGACTGGAGGACGGGGCTAGTCTGCGATGGGGCGGAAGCGTGGCTAACGCGTGCCGGGCTACTGCAGGGCGACGACGACGGACTTCTGCTCGCACGGGACGTTGCGGCGCTGCCGCTCGCCGGCATGGAACTCGTGGTTCTCGCGGCCTGCGACACCAGTTCCGGCGAGCCCGTGCCGGGGGAGGGGATCCTGGCCCTGGCCGATGCCTTCCTAGTCGCTGGCGCCCGTACGGTGATCGCCTCGGCCTGGGCGCTGGACGACCGCGAGACTACGCGGTTCATGCGGGAATTCTACACCTTCCTCCTGGAAGGCGCGGCGCCACTGGCGGCCCTGCGCGCCGTCCAGTCCACCTGGTCACGGGCTCAATGCGATCCCCGGTTCTGCGCCGGCTTCGGCGTTCACATCAGCGGATAACGCGCGGCCGCCGCCCAGCGATACCACCGCCTGGGACACAGCCGAGACTCCAATCTGCTCTTATACCAGCTACATTTTCTGATAAGCTCACAGCCAAAGCATGAGCGTGGCAGGCGAACGTCTGAGGGCGCCCGACACCTCAGAGATAGGATAACTAGGAATTATCGGCTTTGAAGGTCCGCTTCGAACTCCTGGATCTGGACGCTCCCGTGGCGAAAGTTGGTGAGTTTGAACGAGCGCTGATGTGCTACGTCCGATCGACCGCAGCATCCGAACGAACAGACACTCGCGAAATTGCGCACTGGCGCGACGTGATTGTTACAGAGAGAGGTGGAATTCGATTCTATGCACTGAAAATAAACGGGGAAATCGCAGGATATGCTCAATACAGATATGTATCGAAATCTCAGGTTGCCATCATCGACTACTTGTGCATTGAGCCTCAGCGAGAGAGCAATGCATCGTATTTCACTTTCATTGAACTAATTTGCAGTTTAATTGAGAAATCATATGAAGTCTTGTATATTATAAGTGAGATAAATTTCAACTTAGACAATCAATCTAAGGATGAGGCTAACAGGTATTGGCTCCGTGTCCTGGAACTAGCTGGCTTCAAGGTCGCTCAGACTCAGTACCTACTCCCATCACTGATCATCGATATACCTTCGGACAATCGAACGGGAGTTCTTCTAATTCGTTCGAATGACAAAAGCTCCCAAATGTCAAACAAGACCTACCTTAGTATACTTGGTTGTATTTATTTCGATCACTATATCGCTTGGTACAAACCATTCAGGAAGGACATAAGCCAATATTATAGCGTGCTTAAAAAAGAAATCGAACGCGCTTCATCAAAGCTGAAGAAGGACAACTATGTCAAGCTCAATGGTTCTCTCAAACATTCTGGCTTGGTTTCCCCTCAGCAAATCGAACCTTCGTTTTCCGGGAAAGCAATATATGTGCTTATCACGTTTGGATTATTGTTTATAGTTGCTTCATCCGCCGGTATTTCGATCTTGTCAGTCTACGTGGGACTGGGACCTTCCACTGCTATTTTAATATTTTTGATTTCTATGTTTATTTTTGCTGGATTGATTGCAATTTTCATGCCCAGCCGTCTGGAAGCATTGAAACTACTAATTAAGCCTGTTTTGAAGCTATTTTCTGGGCTATAACAAATACATTCGAAGACCATTTTCTCAAAACGGGTACCGCACAAGATATGCGGTCAAATTTGCATACAGCTGCAGTTAGTTTATTGCTTTCAGTCAGTCTCCAAACTAATGATGAGATGGCATGTATATTGATCTTTTTCAGGATTTTGAATCCGCCGGCGGCGAGCAAATTCTCAATATGAGCCGCCCTGAACACCCAGATTGTTTCATCAATGTCATTGAAATCAGTCTTGAAGATATGTGCATCTTTACCGAATGCATTGCTTCCAAAGTGCTCGAAGCCCTCTGATTGCTCAAAGTCGAATACAAAAATTCCTCCCTCATCAAGAACGCGTGCTACTTCTGAAAATATCTCGGCGGGAGCGCAGTAGTTCAAGACTGAGCCGATCGCGATCGCTGACTGGAACGAATTTGACTCGAACGGCATGTAGTGAGCGTCACCACAGACAGCAAGTTTGCAGGCTGGGAGCGATTTCTCCGCTGCATCCAGATAAATCATCGGAGAGTTTTTGAGTTTGTAATCTTCATCAGCGCTCCCAAAATTTAGTAAAGGACCTTTTGGAAAGACATTTTCTATTGATTTTAAAATCGTTTCATAGTTCCGGTAGAGATGAAAATGCCAGTAATCCTCTTCATTCCATATTTTTGAAGTTGCATTATATTTCCTTCTTACAGCCGCTAGAGGTATTTTTTTAAGCATAATTCCTAGTTATTGGCTTCCTCCCATTCGAGCCGGCTGTCCCAACCGGCCGAGGACATCGGCTTGGCGAACAGCTGAGCGGAGCGCTGCGTCGCTGACATGCGTGTAGATCTGTGTCGTGAGGATGCTGCGGTGGCCCAGCAAGCGTTGGACGAAGCGGATGTCCACGCCTGCTTCGAGCAGTTCGGTCGCGGCCGTATGGCGGAGCATGTGCGGCGTGACGTGGCGGGATAGGCCGGCCGCGCGAGCGAGATGAGGGATCCGAATACGAATGGCGGCGGTGGTCAGCGCTCGGCCGTCCGAGCTTTGCAGCAGTTGGTCTCCAGCGGTGCTATTGACGTGATGTACGGCGATATGGTCGCGGATAATCTGCTTGAGCCCGTCGTTTGGGATAATGACCTGACGCTGGCGGTCGCCCTTACCCACGATGCGAATGGCGTCGCGGTCGAGATCAATGTCGCCGAGTCGTACCGCCACGGCCTCGCCGACGCGCATACCGGTTGCGACGAGGAGCAATGTTGTCAGCTGGGTCAGGGAGGAAGCATCGGCCGCGGCCCGCGTCAACCGGGCCATCTCGCTCGTCGCAAGGCATCGCGGTAGCCTGTCGGGGATGCGGACACGGATCTCTGTCCCGGCGAACGGATCACTCGCCAGCATGCCAGTGCGGACCAGCCAGCGAAATAAGCTGCGGGCGCAGGCAAGCCGTCGCTTCACGGTCGCGGGAGCTAGCCCGCGCCGCTCGGAGAGATAAACGGCGTAAGTGATAAGTGCGTGGCCAGTCACGGAATCTGTCTGGACCGGTCCGAAATGCCTAACTAATTCGGAAACATCCTGTCGATAGGCCGCCAGGGTGTTTGGGGAGAGGTGCCGCTCCAGCCTGCAATGCTGCAAAAACGCGTGTCCAGCCTCGTTCATGATCATGGTTTGTCCCCTCGTCCTTCGAGGTCGAAGGGAGTAGGCGATGCTGGGCTGCCGAACCGTTTCGAGGTCGTGCCCCTTTGCGTGGTGTAGCTGGGCCTGCAGCCGGAGGTGCAGACGCACGCCGAGAGCTACGCCCTGGTTCGCACCGGCGCCATCGCCGTTCACTGCCGCGCGTCGCCGCCCTGTCCGCGTAGATGCGGGCCTCGAACGAGGCGCATCGCGCCTGCGCCGCTTCGCAGCGATCAAGGCCGAGCTTGCGACCACGGACGTCGCCTTGGAATGGCGCGTTGACGCCATCAATAAGTTCGAGAGCGCCGGTGGCGAGGTAGCCCTATCCGCAAACACGCGGTAGGGCGCAAAACCGGGACATCCCGTAGGTTTCCCCCGTCTAACGGCCAGCAGGCCCATATGCGACGCTCGACGCGACCCCTGCCGCCACCGCCGGCGTGATCGGTCATGCCGCCACGGCACGGCGCCGCGCCACCTCGCTCCGGCGGCACCACGCTCCTGTCGAAAAGCATTCCATCGCGTCGTCGAAATGGCACGCGCCGGGGACGGACGAGATCCATTCGACGCCACGGTGCCGACAGGATCGGCGACCTCGCCGTCCGATGCGGAAATCCATTCCGATAGTCCCGCGCCAGGGGACGCCAGATGTTCGAGAATGCTCTTGAGGCACGCGATCGAAGGGTTCACATCCCGGCCGTTCCGTGCCTACTTTGTTCTCAGTAATGCGTTGGGAATGGATTCGATGCCCCTCGACACGACGACCCTCGTGGAGACCCTCGTCGCAGGCGGCTACATCGCCGCCGACGCGACCGTGAAGGAAATGACGAAGGATGCGTATCAGGCGTTCAAGCGCGCCGTCGGCGTCGCGTTCGGGAAACGTGCCGAGAAGGCCGCCGACCGGCTTGAGGCCGAGGAGACCCGCGATGCCGCGAAGGCCGAACTCGTCGAACACATCCAGGTGGTTCGCGACGACGAGGCCACCGACATCATGCCGTCGCTCCAGGCCTTCCTGGATGCCATGCGAGCCGACCAGAACGCCCGGACCAAGCTGGAGCACGCCAGGATCGGGCTCGACCTCGACGTGGCCGGCAACGTGTTGCTGGAGGACATCCAGGGGACCCGCGAGATCGGCGTGAAGGCGAAGGCCGGTCAGGACTTCACGTTGAGGGGGGTCCGGATGGATCCGGGGGGGCGCTCGGGAAACTGACCGGCGCGCCGCCGGATCCAGGCGGCGCGCCCATCGCGAACACGGATCGAAGTCCCCCGGGTTTCAGCGTTCGGTCCACGGCCGGGCGCGACAGTACCGTCGTCATGCCCGGAGGACGGCTGACGGTGGCAGGTCCGCCGGTCGCCGAACTCGCGGCCAGCCTGCTCGACCAGATGCTCCCAATGCTTCGCGCTGCCGGGCACATCGTGGTGGCGAGCGATGCGGACGTCGGGGGGGCGATCCCCTCGATCGGTATCTCGACGAGGCCCTGAACCGTCTGCGAGATGCAGCCAAGGACGGGGAACCGACAGAGAGCCTGCGCCGGTTCGAGGAGTTCCTGGAGACGCTCCCGGCGACGGCGAGCGGGGGCATCCGGTTCCGGGCGAAGGGCAACATCGGACATCGCCACCTTGCGCTCGGCGATGGCCCGACCGCCGCCCGCTGGTTCATCGAGGCCTTCGACGAGGCGCCGACGGACCCGCGTGCCATCGCGAACAAGGTGCTCGGCCTGTGGCTCGGCGGCGACGCCGCGACGGCCTATGCCTGGGGCCACGAGCGGCTCGCCGAGGATCCTACGAACGAGACGCTGGCGTCATACCTGCCGCAGGTCGCCGCGATGCTGCCCGGGATAGAGGACCCGCTCGCCGGCATCCCCGCGGACCTGCGGGAGAACGAGATGATCCGCGTCTCCGAGGCGGTGTTCTGGCGCGGGCGGGACGCCGTGCCGGAGTGGTGGCCATGCGCACGTCGCGGCGCCGAACTCTTCCCGGGCTCGCGCCATCTCGTGCTCATGCGGGCCTTCGCCGACCTCGACGAAATTGCCCGCGACGAAGACCTGCAGCGGTTCCAGATCCCCACCGACGCCCAGCGGGAGCGGTTGGGTGCATGCGTGGTGGTGCTCGACGCGTACTGGACGGATCGACCGCACGCGCTGCACAACCGCTTCGACGATGCTAGCCATGCCCTGGCGTGCGCGATGGTCGCGCATCAGATCCTCCAGGACGGCGACAGGGCGATCGAGCGGGCGACTCGGATCGCCGATCTCGGGCTGACGGAGACCCAGGTCCTAGCGAACGCCGTGCAGGTCGCGTTCGCGTGGCACAGGGCGGACCTCGCCCGGCGTCTGGTCGCCTTGGCACCCGACGACCCGGACCTCGCCTTCCACTCCGCCATCATCGCCGTACAGGACGGTGACTGGGACCTCGCGGTCCGACGCTTCGCCTCGGCCGTCGTGCCCGAACACGAGAGGGTAATGGTCGATACGGTAGCCGCCCTGGCACAGATCAAGGCCGGGGCGGACGACGCCCCGACGCTCGACGCCGTGCGGGCGGCGGCCGCCGAGAGCCCGCGCGCGCTCGTCCTCGTCGCCCGCATCGCCACCGACCTCGGGGAGGCCGATCTAGCCCGCCTGATCTATCGCCAGGCCGTGGAGAGCGTCGACGGGGATAGCCACATCGCCACGCGCCTCATGGTGGCCAGCCTGGCCGAGGAGATCGGCACGCCCTCCGACGTCATCGACCTCCTCGACCGACGCCTTCCCGTGCACGGCTACCCGCGGGAGCACGCTTGGCTCGCCGTGGCGCATGCCAACGAACGCCCGCACCGACGCCGGAACCTCGCATTCTTCGAGCGGCTGACGCCCGAGGCGCGCCGACGCCACGAGATCGCCCGCGCCCATGCCAGCGTGCTCCTCGATGTCGGGAAGGTCGCCGAGGCACTCGGCCTGCTTCGGCGGCTGCACGACGAGGCAATCGAGGACGCCTACGTCAGCCTACGGCTCGTCGAGGCGCTGCGAAGGGCGGGCGACGGCCGCGGCGCCGACCGCGTCCTGCGGACCGTGCCTCTCGACCAAGCGCGCGGCACGCCCGAATTCATCATGATGCTGGTTCGCGCCGTCGATGCCAACGGAGAGCCGGAACGCGCCTACCGGGCCGCTTACGAGCTCATTCGGAAACACCCGGATCGCCCGGACCTCGCGAGGCCGAACGTATGCGGGCCGCCCTGGATCGGCTGGAGGCCGAGAGCGCCTACGAGCGCGATCGGGCCCGGGCTCTCTGGAGGCTCACCGACATCTGGGGGATACCCCTCGTTTGATGGCCGGCTCCGCGATTATGGGGTGGGGTCGCGATCCGGCCCGGGAGACGCCCCCGCATCGCAGGTGAAAAGTCCAAGACGGTGGGTGACCTCGATCCGATTGGACCGTCGAGGGCCGGTCGATAGCCATGATCGCATCCGTTGCCACCGCCGCGCGGCGGGTTTGCGGGGCGTTCCGGCCCCGGCGGGACGGTCGCGCGATGGATGCCGGACACCTCTTCGAAGCCATCGCAATGTCGACCAAGGTGTTCCTGGCGATCCTGGTGCTGACGCACTTGCTTCGGTAACGGAGGCCTCCGCCAGGCGGTGGCGTCGAGACGCCGTGAGCCTGTGGGATCGCCGACGGCAGGCTGATCCCGGCTCCGCCGGCCCGGACGACGCCGGAAACGGCGATGTCAGAACCTGATGTCCTCCGTCACGTCGGACCGACGCAGGGGTAGGACGAACCGGACGGCGAAGCCGTCCTCGGTGTGCCGGACCACGGTGCATCTCCGGACCCCCAGGCTCACCGGACTGCCGATGGCGGGGCGGGGTTTAAGGACGACGGCCGCGCCCTCCGCCGAGACGTCCGCGAGCCGGCCGGGCAGCTCCGCCCCATCCCACACGACTGCGACGTCCGTCCTGCGGGGGACGACGCGGGCGTTCCGCCGCTGGTCCGAGGGGGCAACGGCGTTCCCGAACGCCCAGCGCAAGCGCCCGTCGAGGCGCCGCCGCCGGTCGGGACTGCCGTCAATGGCGAGACGGACCCCGTCGGGTGTCGAATGCACGACGCGGGCATCGAGCGTGCCGACATCCGGCATCCGCACGACGACGCGGGCGCCGGGTTCGAGCTCCGGCCCCCCGACGAGATCCAGATCGTCGAGGCCCGTGCCCCGCATGGTGCACGCGTGCTCGACGCCGTCGGCGCCGAGCCAGGCTCCCGGCAATGCCACCGCCCCCGACATTCAGATCTCCTTGATCCAGGTCAGGAGCATATTCCCGCGTTCCCGATGCGCCTCGGCGCGGAAGGTCGCGTCGACGTCCCGGGGATTCACGCCGTAGCGGGCGTGGAAGGCCTTCGAGAACATCTTGGGCGAGGCGTAGCCGCAGGCGTAGGCGACGGCCGATACCCGGTGGGGGCCTTCACCCTCGATGCCCGAGAGGATGCGCATCGCCCGCGCCAGGCGACGGTGGCGGATGTAGGTCATCACGCCGCCATCCGCCTCGAACAGGGCGTAGACCGCGCTGCGCGAGAGACCGAACCGGGCGGTGAGCGTCTCGGTGCCGAGTCCCTCGAGGCCGAGCTCGCGCTCGATGAACTGCCGGATCTCGATCGCGGCGACCGCCGGCGCGTTGTGGGCGCTGTCGCGGTTCCCCGTGAAGGCCGCGTTGCAGAGGTCCACCGTCGCCGTGGCCAGCAGTGCCTGCTGACCCGCGTCCGAGGTGTCGAGGCAGGCGCGCACGTTCCGGACGTGGTCGGCGAGCAGCGTGAACAGGGGGCCGCCCTCGAACCGCCTGCGATGAAGGGCCGAGACCTCGCCCACCCGGGTGTCGAACAGGCGCCGCGGGATGCACAGGTTGATACCGTCCATGCCGGCCGAGGCCGAGCGGGCGCGCTGCGACAGATCGAAGAGGACGAAGGACCCCGGTGCGATCGCCTCCTCGCCGTCCGCCGTGTCGATACCCGACCGCCCGGCATTGTAGAGGCGCAGGATGACGTGGTCGACGCCCTGCGTCGCGATCTGGGACTGCGTCCGTTCGATGGTCTGAGGCGAGGCCGTGATTGCGCTGAGGAGGATTCTTCCGAGGTTCCAGCAACGAAAGTTGACCTCCCTCGACACCGGGACGGACCTGTCCAAGGTCGGGATGAAGACCGGGGAGATGGCCTGGCGCCAGGCCTCCCGTCTGCGGGCTTCGTCCTCGATCTTCCCGATCTGAGGGTCGATCACGTCGAGATGCATGGGCAGGTTGCTCCTTATCCATGGATCTACCCTGGGATGGAGGGACGGCCAATCCCGCGAAGGCTATCTCCGGCCGAAAATCCGCAAAAATTGATGCCTGGACACTAGGTGATACCTCTTGGACGTCAGGTGACATAGTAAAGTTGGGTTGGCTCCGATGTTTATATTCCGGGTAACCTGAAAAACCGAGGCTTTGGCATGCCCGATACGGGGCAGCGATCCCAACCGGGAAACCTCGACCATGCCGTCAGCCATCACCCTGTCCGCCGCCACGCGCCAGAACCTGCTCTCGCTGCAGGACACCGCCGCCCTGGCCTCCATTAACCAGAACCGCCTCTCCACCGGAAAGAAGGTGAACTCTGCCCTCGACAACCCGGTGAACTTCTTCACGGCCGGCGCGCTCACCGACCGCTCCACGGCCCTGTCCGGGCTCCTCGACGGCATCTCGAACGGCATCCAGACCATCCAGGCGGCCAACACCGGCGCTTCGAAGATCGCCGACCTGATCAAGTCGCTCCAGTCCACGGTCACCCAGGCCCAGACCGACGCCGCCGCGAACCGCCCGACCGTGACCGGCCAGAACGGTCTCGCCACCGCGGCGGAAGCCAAGGCGGCTGGGACCAGCCTTCGCACCACGACGATGAACATGGCGCTGGGCGGGACCGCGGGACGTCCCTCCGACAGCTCCGCCGGCTCCCTCGGCATCACCGGGGACAAGATCGCCATCACCCTCACGGACGGCGAGAGCACCTTCACCAAGACCGTCGACAAGACGGCCACGGTCGGCGACCTCGTCGATGCGGTGAACGCATCGGGCCTCGCCTCGGCGTCCGTGGACGATGCCGGCAAGCTCACGATCACCGGCACCTCGGACACGCTGAAGGTCGGCGTCGGCGGCGGTACCGATGCGGACGCCGCCCTCACCGCCGCAAAGACCGGCGCGGGCAACACCGCGGTCGGCCTGACGGCGGCTGCCTACACAACCGGCCTGTCGAACGACAAGACCTCGGCGGCGCGTACAGCTCTCGCCACGCAGTTCAACAACCTGCGCACTCAGATCGACCAGATCGCCAAGGATTCGGGCTTCAACGGCACCAACCTGCTCAGCGGCGACACCCTGAACGTCATCTTCAACGAGAAGACCGGCGGGGACCAGTCCAAGCTCTCGGTGACCGGCCGGACCCTGAGCGCCGACAGCATCGGCATCTCGAAGGCGGTGAACGGCACGGCCGGGGCCGGCGAGTTCAACATCCAGACCGACAAGGGCCTGGCGACGATGCAGGACACGCTGAAGACGGCGCTGGCCAGCCTGAAAAGTCTGCAGTCCGGCTTCGGCTCGAACCTGTCGAGCGTCCAGGTGCGCCAGGACTTCACCAAGCAGATCGGCAACATCCTCGGCACGGGCGCGGCCAACCTCACCGACGCCGACATGAACGAGGAGGCGGCCAATTCCCAGGCGCTCTCGACCCGCAACTCCCTGGCGGTCTCGGCGCTCTCGCTCGCCAACACCGCCCAGCAGGGCATCCTCCAGCTCCTTCGCTGAGGCTTTCCGCGCGCGGTGGGGCGGTCCGGACCGGGCGTCCCGCCGCGGCTTCCCCCCGCCGCTTCACGCCATACCGATGCCGGACCACCATTCCATGCGCACGACCCTTTCGGCCGCTCTGATGGGCGCACTCGGCCTCGCCCTCGGCGCCTGCTCCGACGAACCATCGGAAGCTGCGATGCGGCAAGCGGCAACTGAGTTCCTCGCGCTGAAGTCCGGACAGGAGGCAGCAGAGATCGTCGCCAGAACCGGAGCGACGCGTACGCCCCTGTCGATCACGAGTTTCCGGAAGGTCGGATGCGTGGCGGCACAACCGCTATCCGGTCACGACTGCAGGTTCGAAGTTGGCGTCAACGGCATCGACAAAGGTGAACAAAGAGGTCGCTTCCTCAAGGCTCCGGACGGGTCCCTGATCCTGTCCGAATGAGCTTGGCGTCTCTGGCACGCCACCGAGCGAGCCGTGACCGGCCGATGTACCGAATAAGCCCCGCGCCGGTGGTCACAACACCTAAAAACCCTTTGTCCCGTCGCTTCGAAGAGCGGCCGGCATCTCACCAACGGATCAAGCAGATCATGAAGATTCCCTCTGTCCTCGTCGCGGGACTTTGCCTCGTCCTCGGAGCATGCAGCGACGAACCATCCGAGGCGACGATGCACAAAGCAATGACGGAGGCCATGTCGCGGCTCTACCAGCAACAAGCATCGGTCGCCGCCTTCCTGCTCGGTGGTCCCCGCGGCGGTGGGATCCCGCCGATGCCGCGCATCACGACCTTGAGAAAGGTCGGCTGTATGCCCGCGGAGACGAGGCCCGGCTACCTCTGCGAGTACGAGGCCAGCATCGACGGCAAGCCCCCGATCAAGGAGAAGGTCCGGTTCTTCAAGGCGCCCTCGGGGTCCTACGAGACCAACCTCGCGCTTTGACGCCGCCCGCCGCGCTCCTCCCGCCTCTCCCGCCCGATCCGGTCAAGTAACTGCCGGAACGGGTCAGCCGCATGTCCCCCGATCCCGGATATTCCCATGCGCCTTGTCGCCCTTGCGTCGATCACCGCCCTTCTCGCCCTTCACACGCCTTCCCCGGCATGGGCGGACCAACCCATGACCTTCCGGCAGCTGATCGATCGGAGCCCCGGGTACCGCGCCACGTGGAAGGCAATCACCGCCGATATCGGACCCGGTGGCAAGGAGGGGCGATTCCTACGGGTCCTGAACGGACCTGCCACGCAGATGCATTCCACGACCGACGCCGGAAGGCACCTGTCGGTCGGCTACGTGTGCGAGATCCACAACTGCGACGCCAACAGCGTCATCGTCGTGATCGAGCCATCGACCTCTCGGATGTACGCCGTCCAGCGGCGGCGCATCGACGTCCCGCTGCGTTACCGGTTCTTCGGGCGGCCGGACAGGACCATGCAAGCCGTCCTCGTCCGGCAGGCCGAGCTCGGGGATCTGCCGCAGCGGGATCGGTCGAGACCCTGACGAGCGGCGCCCCTACGCGAAGGCCCTGCCGAGAAGCGACGGCGGTTCGCATCGACCACGATCCGAACGAAAGCGGTCGGATCGGAGTCCTCCGACCGCATCGGGCAGTACGGTCCCCCAGTCCGGACGAGCATCGCAGCCACGTTCAAGCCAGCCAATCCCGCGGCAAGCCCGCCCCCAATGGCGCCCCGTGGATAGCAATAATCCAGAGACGATCGGACAGCATGATGAGAACCGAGTACCTTGGAAAAGGCATGCCGAACCGCATTCCGCTTACATCCGGGACCGTCGTCCTCTGCCTGCTTCTCTGCTGCACGGTGATCGGGGTCCTGGTCGTACCGTTCGTGTTGGTCGCGACGTCCGGCATGCGCGCAAGGGGCGTGAACCTCCGATGGGACCGCGAGGTCAGGAGGCGGTTCATCGCGTTCATCGGTGCGGCTCCCGATTACGTCGACACCGCGGTCTTCCAGCACGAGGAGGGCTTCCGGGGGACGGGGGTGGCCTATCACGACGGCAGGATCTTCATGATGCAGGCGGGTCATGCGGTCGAACTCGACTGGGGGAAGGTCAGGCGTTGGTCGTACAACGTCGAGGCACCCGATCTGCTGACGACGTCCAGCACGGACATGAGGGTGACGACGCAGGTGCTCAATCACAACGTCGCCAGTGCCTACCGTGCGGCCAGGAACAGCGGGTTCACCCTGCAGATCGCCTCCATCGAGGCGCCGACCTGGACGTTCACGACGTCCGACGTCCGTGTTTGTGAGCGCTGGATGGAGATCCTATCCCAAGTCAACGAACGGGGCGGCCGACTGGCGGCCTAACCAGAAACCACTCGCCACTAACAACCAGAATGTTCGATACGACCCGGACATTCACTGTCGTATCAGGCGGCGATACCCTCCGAGGCTATCCTGCGCCCCCTCCAACATATAAGATAAGGCGTTCTATCTACGATCGGGTACCCCTTTCTCGACGCGGCGGATCCAGGCGGCGACCTGATCCGCGACGAGTTCCCAACCTGCCTCCAGCATCATGTCGTGGGCCATTCCCGGGAAGAACTCTGCCACGGTCCCGCAGGCGCGGGCCACGTCGGCGATCTGCCGTCGACCGAACAGTGCGTCCTCCTCGGCCGCGAGCACAAGGATCGGCAGGGCCGGAGGCACGGGCCGGCAGGGATCGAAGCCGAGCAAATCGAGGTACGCCGCGAAGGACTCGTCCTGCAGCAGCACGTGAAGGCGCTCGGCGTCCGGGTCGGAAGCCGAGCCCGAGAGAAACATCGCGCGGGCCTTGGCAGACGTCGAGACCAAGGGCCAGAGGCTGAGGGTGCGGAGTGCGTTCAGCCATCCGATCGGGTCGGCACGTAGGAACTGCCATGTAATCCTTGCCGCGCCGTGACGCGGCACCGGGGCGAGCAGGACCGCACCGCGCACTTCCGGCGTGCTTTCCAGGAATTTGCGGACAATGTATCCGCCCATGGAATGGCCGACGAGGATGGGGGCCCTGTCGAGAGCCTCGACCACCCGCCGGAGATCCTCGACGTAGTCGCGGATGCGGGTCACGCGCAGTCGGTGGCGCCCATCGCTCGCGCCGTGACCGCGCAGGCTCATGGCGTGCACATCGCCCCCGACCGCCAGTCGAGCCATGAAGCCCTCGTTCCAGTACGATGCCGTATGCCATGCGCCATGGACGAGGACGATCGGCGCGGCAGAGGGGGCGCGGCCGGCACTGGTGATGATCTCTAGTCCTGGGACGCGGAGAATGTGCCGGTTCGGGGACGGCTCGGGTTTCGGCATTCGACAGGTTCGCGGGAAGGGCTGCTGAGCCTAACCGCCTCGCCTCATGCCGGGCATCTCGTCAAGCACGTACCTCCATTCTCTCCTGGGCCAATCGATCGTCCGAAGGCGGATCGTCCAACGGACACACGGGACCCGCCCCCCGGGACCCCTCCAACCCGATGGAGGTAGTTGTCTCACAAGACCCGTACGCAGATCCTTCCAGTGGCGGGGGGTGGTAAACGTCCACTTGCCGCCACCAATACGATCCTGATCGGCTACGCCCGCCGCTCGACCGACCTACGCGGCGACGGTATCGCGGGCGACCGGTTCGACCGCGTATCGAGGAAAGAGCCTCATTTCGTCGGCCATCACCTCGACCTCGAACCATCCGTATTTCCCGCCTTCGGACTTCGGCGCGTGTCCCTGGATGGCGTCGAGGACGGAGTCCCGCATCCCGCCCCTGCGTCCGCGCGTCTTGAAGCTGTGACGCCATCCGTGGTTGGGATCCACGCCGATGTCATCAATGCCGAGCTTGCGGACCCACGCCGCGAGCCGCTCCCCGACCTTCTTCGAGATCGGGTTGGCGTCGGAGCCGCCACGCGCCCGCGCGGGATCATAGAACAGCGGCCCCGAGCGCGTGCCGACGTAGTCCAGGAAGCCCATCTCGACGAGGTGCGCATGGATCGGCACGAAACGGGCCTGCTTCGTCTTCACCGTGCCCGCCTCCGGAGTGATGTGGAGGACCAGCACCCCGTCCTCTCGGCGCACGTCCTTGCGGCGCAGTTGGGTGATCTCCCCGACCCGCGCGCCTGAGTAGGCGCACAGCCATGGGACCCAACGACGGGCCGCCGCATGCTCGGTGCTGAGACGCCCGCCATGGGGCACGAGGGCAGCCGCGAGGATGGTCGAGGCCTCCGCCTCGCTGAACGATCGGACGCGCAGCCTCGGCCCCTCCACCACCTTCACTTGGACGTCCGCGCAAGGGTTGATCGCGATCTTCCGCTCGCCCTTGAGCCAGCCGAACAGCGCCTTGGCCGAGGCGAGGTAGATGTCGCGGATGGTCTTGTTGCTGCGCCCCTTCGTCCTAAGCGTGTCGACCCAGTCCGAAACGTCGTCCGGGGTGACCCGGGCGAGGTCGTCGTGGCCGACGGACGCTTCCAGCGTCGCCAGGGCCGGCCGCCAGCGCTTCCGCGTGGAGGCCGCGAGCTTCGATTCCTCGGCGTACTTCGCGAACCATTCCTCCAGCGGCAGGACGAAAGCCGCCGATTTGGACGGGATCTTCGGAAAGCGCCCGGCCATTGGGTCCGGGCTGAAGTCCCCGTCGAGATGCTTCAGGCTCTGCTCGACGGCCTGTAGGATCGCCTTGGCGATGGCGTACTCCAGTGCGCCGCGCGTCTCGGGATGCACGAGCAACCCCCTGCGGGCGAGGTGGGCGTCGATCTCGGCCCCGTAGAAGCGGAGGAACTCGGTGCGCTGCTTCGAACCGGTATCGGCGATGTAGCGTTCGATGACCCCGGTCGCGAGCAGGTTGAAGACGGGCGAGAACTGGCCCTTCTGAAATTTGGGAATGAGCTCGTCGTAGAACTCGCCCGCGATGGCGTGGACCTCAAGTAGGTTCAGCTGCCGCACGCCGGAACGCAGGTTTGCCCAGCGGGCCTCGACCACCGCCGCGTGCGCGGCGTGGCGGCGCTTGGCTTCGCCGACCTCCTTCGTCCCGAGGCTGGCCTTCTCCTCCCGCTTGCCGACGAGCGCCAGGAGGTCCTTCGGGACCCGCTTGCGGAACCAGAAGACGCCGGTCTTCGGATGGGGCCAGGGACGTGACATAGCCAGAACCACGCGTGTACCACCCGTGTGTACCACCGGACGGCCGCGAAGTCGCTGTTTCCTTGGGAGCGTCTGAAAAATAAGGCTTTTCAGGCCGATTGGCGGAGAGGGGGGGATTCGAACCCCCGATGCCCTTGCAGGCATGCCGCATTTCGAGTGCGGTGCATTCAACCGCTCTGCCACCTCTCCGCGGGGGCCTCGATGAGACGAGCGCGGCTTAGCATGGGTCGCGGCGGACTCGCAAGCGCGGCGGAGAGAAAAGTCGGGGCGGTCAGGGGAGCGGGGATAGGGCGGCGAGATGCGCGCGCAGGGCCTCGGCGAAGCGGTCGGCGTCGTGCCGGTCGCGAATGCAGGCGGCGAGGCCGGGGGTGGGGGGCGTGCGGGCGGCGGTGAGGATCGCGGTGGCGAGGGCGTCCGGCGTCGGGGCGGCAAGGAGGCGGGGGTCGGCCGACCCGTCCAGCATGGCGCGGTGGGCGGGGATGTCGCTCGCGGCGATCCGGAGGCCGCGGGCCAGCGCCTCGGCCAGGGCCAGGGGCTGCGCCTCCGCGCGGGAGGGAAACACCGCGAGGGCGATGCCGGCGAACGCCGCCTCGGGCGCGCGCTCGCCCGCGAACGTCACGGCCCCGTCGAGCCGCAGGGCGGCGATGCGGGCCCGCAGGGACGCGGCGAAGCCCGCGTCGAGTTCCGGGCCGACGAGGGTGAGATGGGCCTGCGGGTGGTCGAGCCGCAGGCGTGCGAGGGCCTCCACGGCGAGATCCTGACCCTTGCGCGGCACCAGGGCGCCGACCACGGCCAGCGCCGAGAGGGGATCGCCCGCCGGCACGGGGAGCGGGGGGAGGGGGGCGAGCGGGTTGGGAATCAGCGTCGCCGGCAGGCCGACGGGTGGCGCGATGTGCGGGCTGATGCGGATGCAGCCATCCGCCAGGGCGACGCGCAGGCGCGCCGTGCGGCCCCGGCCCGCCTCGGCGTGCAGGTGCCAGAGCACGTACGGGCGCGGGCGCAGGAGCCGGGCGGCGAGGCCGTAGACGTAGAGGGACGGCTCGTCGTGGACGTGGATCACGTCCGGCCGCAGGCGGCGCAGGGCCAGGGCCTCGCGCGCGATGAGCCGGACGAGACGCGGCAGCACCGCGAGCTTGCGCCACGGGCTCGTGAGCGGACGGGACGGGAACAGCGCCGGGCTGCGCGCATCGGCCTCCACGAGGGGCGCCCGCACGGTGACGGCGTGGGCGGGGCGAAGGGCGTCCGCCGCCGCGAGCAGCACCCGGGTCGAGCCGCCCCGGGTGTCGTAGACGGTGGGAAGGAGGATCTTCACGAGAGCCGGCGCGCCCGCGCCCGCGGCCGGGGTCGGGCGCGCCCGGCCGTCACGCCGCGCCGGCCGGCGGACCCGCCAGGGCCGCCGCCACCTTGCGGGCGAAGGCCACCGGATCGCGCGGGGTGTCGCCGTCCTGGACCCGGGCGAGGTCGAGGAGGGTGCCGGCGGCGTCCGCGATGTCGGCCTCCGCCGCGACCCGGTCGGCGAGCGACCGGATCAGCGGATGGCGGGGGTTGATCTCCAGAACCGGCAGGCTGCCGCCGCCGCGCCCCGCCCGGCGCAGGAGGCGCTGCATCTGCAGGTCCGGCCCCGCGCCGGAGGCGGAGAGCACCACGGCGCTTTCCACGAGGCGGTCCGTGGCGCGCACCTCGGACACGTCCGCCGCGAGCGCGGCCTTCAGCGCGGCCACCAGGGCCTCGACGGAGGCCGGGGCCTCAGCGCCGTCGGCCTCGCCCGCGAACTTCGCCAGATCCACGGCGCCTTGCGTGATGGAGCGCAGGGGCTTGTCGTCGAAGCGGCCCAGGGTCTCGGGCCAGAACGCGTCGACGTGGTCGGAGAGCAGCAGCACCTCGACGCCCCGGGCGCGGAAGCCTTCGAGCTGAGGCGAGTTCTTCAGCGCCTCGGCATCGTCGGCGACGAGGTAGTAGATCGCCTCCTGGGCCTCCTTCATCCGCGCCACGTACTCGGGCAGGGAGGTCCAGCCGTCGACGGCCGAGGAGTGGAAGCGCAGGAGCGGCGCGATCTCGGCCCGGCGCTCGTGGTCCTCGTAGATGCCTTCCTTGAGGACGGGGCCGAAATTCTCCCAGAACGGGGTGTAGCTTGTCCCGTCCTTGGCCCGGTTGGCGAGCTCGGTGAGCACCCGGCCCGTCACCGCCCGGCGGATCTTGGTGAGCACCGGGGTCGCCTGCAGCATCTCGCGGGAGACGTTGAGGGGCAGGTCCTCGGTGTCGACCACGCCCTGGACGAAGCGCAGCCAGGAGGGGAGCAGCTCGGCCTCGTCGGTGATGAACATGCGCCGCACGTGCAGGCGCACCTTGCTGGCGCGCTCGTTCTCCACGGCCTGGAACGGCTTCATCCCGGGCACGAACAGGAGGGCGGAGAACTCCAGGGCCCCTTCGGCGCGCCAGTGCAGGGTCGCCCACGGCTCGTCGAAGTTCATGCCGACGTGCCGGTAGAACGCCGTGTACTGCTCCGGGGTGATCTCGGATTTCGCCTTGCGCCACAGGGCGGTGCCCTGGTTGGCCGTCTCCTCCTTGCCGTCCTCCACGAGCGCGATCGGCACGGTGATGTGGTCGGCCCATTTGCGCACGACGTGGTCGAGGCGGTAGCCCTCGAGGTATTCGCCCGCATCCTCCTTGAGGTGGAGCACGATGTCGGTGCCGGGCTCGGACCGCTCGGCCGGCTCCAGGGTGTAGCTGCCCTGGCCTTCCGACGCCCAGGTCCAGGCCTCGTCCGATCCGGCGCGGCGCGACGTGACGGTGACCCGGTCGGCCACCATGAAGGCGGAGTAGAAGCCGACGCCGAACTGGCCGATGAGGCTGGGCTTGTCCTCCGGCTTGGCGTCGCCCAGCGACTGGCTGAAGGCGCGGGTGCCCGAGCGGGCGATGGTGCCGAGGTTCTGGGCGAGCTCGGCCTTGGTCATGCCGATGCCCGCATCCGACAGGGTCAGGGTGCGCGCGGTCTTGTCGGGGACGATGCGGATCTTCGCCTCGCCCGGCAGGGCGGAGGCCGCGTCGGTGAGGGCCTCGAAGCGGCGCCGGTCCATGGCGTCGGCCGCGTTCGCCACGAGTTCGCGCAGGAAGATCTCGCGGTCGGAATAGAGGGCGTGGACCACGAGGTCCAACAGGCGCCCGACCTCGGCACCGAATTCGTGCCGCTCCACGGTGTCGCTCAAGGGTCCGCCTCCGAAGGGTGTGGCTGCCGGGGGTATGGCTGCAGGGGTATGACTGGAAGGGTGTTCCGGGATGGGCGCGATATGCGCGCGGCACCCCGGAAATTCAATGGCGCCCGCCGGTGCGGTGCAACCAACGCGGGGTTCGAGCGTAGCCATGGCTTGCCGATCCGACGCGAGGAGACCGCCGTGGAGCCGATGAAGCCGATGGAACCGATGAAGCCCATGGAACCCATGAAGCCGATGAAGGGGGCCGAGCCGTGGTGGCCCCAGGAACTGGGCCAGCCCTCCACCAGCGGCGGACAGAACGGGATGCGCTACGCGTTCTTCCCGGATGCCCACCGCCTCCTCGTCGAGACGGACGGCAAGCTCACCACCTACGACAGCGGCGACCACCGCATCTCCGGCGTGCAGCAAGCCAACGGCCGCGCACCGCGCTTCTCGAGCCAGAACGGCGACGTCTCCGTCGACGACCTGAAGGTGGTCGCCTGACGCAAGGGACGCCGCCTCCGGCCGTCTCACACCTCGGCGGCGACGCGCGCTCCGCCGTCGCCGAGGCCCTGCCGCGCCCCTTGCGCGTTGACGATGCCGAACCGCAGGACCGCCTGTTCGAAATAGTCGATGGCGTCGACGAGGCGGGTGCGCGCGGCCTCGATCGCGTCGGGGCCGTCCTCGGCCCGGGCCTCGGCGAGGTTCACCGCCGCGATGAGGACGCGGTCGCGCTCCTCCTCGATGCGCCGGTCGCGCTCGACATGGCCCCGCACCCAGGCGTCGAAATCCGCGATCACCGCCCAGGGCAGGTCGTCCCCGCCGGCCGGACCGGAAAAGGTCAGGGCCCGGCGCCGCGCTCCGGCGGCCGCCCGGCCGACCTCTTCCGCGAGCTTCGTGGTCACGCGCATCTCCCCCTCGTGTCGGCCCCTTCAACGTCCGGCGCGCCGGAGGCGTTGCGAGCCGCCGATGCGGCCCGTCGACCCGTGGCGCGCCGGACGACGATGGCCGGTCCGTCGGGCTCCCGCTCACCCTATCGGATCAGCCGGGCGACCTGCAGAGCCTGGTCGAACATGGCGTTGAGCGAGGCCTTGATGTCGTCGGGCGTGTTCGCCGTGTAGAAGAACCCGGGGGACGCGCAGGTTCGCAGGGGATTCGCAAGGTCAGGGCTGAAGCTGTTGACGCGATTGTTCTCATACGCGATCCCGCCACCCATATCCTTGAAGTCGATTTTGTTGTACGGAATGTATAAAACCGAAACAACAACACCGGCATTTTTGAGTTGATCGCAATAAGAGGCATCTATCGGTGCCGGTTTCGACCCGCCATAGCTCCAGTTTGAACTTTTGTAGTTCTTGAATTTTGATATATATCCAGTGTAGTTGATCCTGCCTACCGCCGGATTGCAGGGATCACCATCTCTCTGCGGTTCACAGAAATGCTGATCGTTCTGCATTCCATCCGTGATGAGAAAGACGAAAGGCTTGGGGGTGAGGGCGGAGGAACCATCCCCAAAGCTCGTGATCGTCGCTTTCATTGTCGGCAGAGCGGTTTCGAAGTGCGTGCCCCCACTCCCGGTGCCCGTGCGAGGGTCGCCGTTGACGGAAAGCTGGGTGACACCGGTGTCGAGGAGGTTCGTGAAAGCAAGCGGCGGGGTCGAGGCGCACTGCGCGGTCGTGCGCAAGCTGCTGATGTTGCCCGTCATGGCGGCCAGCGTCGCGAGTTGATTGATGAACGGATAGATGCCGATCCTGTATTGGTTCGGCACAAGCGGTGCGGAAGCCCTCTCGATAAGGGAACACACCGCCGAGTTCACGGCATCGGAACGCAGCGGTATCTTGTTGTCGACCGCGAGGTTCCACCCCGTGGAGGCTGGCATATCTCGGGTCGCCGGAAAGTGGCAGGCGAACTGGCAACCCTGTTTGTAATCGTTGAACATGTCTCTGTTTAGCTTTGCGAGATCGATCATCGCAGTCGGTGTCGACGGCAGACCCATGGAGCCCGAGACGTCGACCATGAGGTAGAAATCCAGATATCCCGCCACGTCGGCCGAAGCCGTAACGGTGTTCGACAACACCGTCGTCGGCGTCCCGAAGATCGGCCCGATGGTGTTCTTCACGGTCGCGGAATAGCTCACGACCGCCGTCAGGGTCTGCCCGTTGCGGGTCATCTGCGGCGTCGCGAGGGTCACCTGGCCGAAGGTGATGTTGCCCATGTTGGCGTTGAAGGCGCTAACCGCCTTGGTGGTTCCGGCCGCCAGCGCGTTGGCCGAGACGTTGCTCTGACCGGCGTTGCCGGTGATATAGGCCTTCGCCGCGACGACCGCCGCGATGGCGGCGGCGTCGGCGGCCATGTCGAGCTTGGTCTTGTTGCTCGTGGCGACCCCGTAATCCACCGCGAGCCCGATCATGCCCACGAGGGGGAGGAGGCCGAGGCCGAACAGCACCGGGATGCTGCCCCGGCGGGACGCGTGCAGGGCGGCCCCCCGGATGCGGAGCCTCTTCAGAAGCTGGGACATGTCACAGCGATCCCATCGTCGTTCTTGATGTCGTACTTGATCTGCGTGGCGTAGCGCGGCTGCAGGTAGACGGAGCGCGCGATGCGCAGGGGCGAGAGGAACGCCGAGCCGAAGGTCGGCTTGAACAGGAACACCACGTCGATGACGATGATCGAGTCGGGTCCGTAGACCGAGCGCGGCAGGGTGAACCGGGTGGGGGCGGCCGAATCCGCCGCCGGAACCTGCGGCGTCAGGCACGGCCGATGGTTGCCGCCGTAGGTTCCCACGCTCGTCCAGGCGACGTTGGCCAGGTAGCAATCGGTCGGGGCGGCGCCGGCCGGGCAGTTCGTGATCTTCGGCGTGAAGACGATACTGGCGAAGCTGATGGAGATGGCCTGCCACCATTGCAGGCCCTGCCGGGGGCCGTCCTTCATGAGGTAGGGAAACAGCACGAGGGCCGAATCGAAACTGAAATGCAGGTCGAGGCTGTTGACCGTGGCGATGGTCAAGCCCTGCGGCGGCGTCGCCTGGGAGATCATCTGGCTGATCGAACTCGCGATGAGGTCGACCTTCCGCGTCGCGTTGACGTAGGTGATCACCTGGATACCCGCGGCCATGAGGGCCAGGAAGGCGGGCAGGATGACCGCGAACTCGACGGCGGAAACCGCCCGTGCGTCGCGGAGGAAGCGGCTGATCATCAGAACTGTTCGTTGCGGAAGGCGGCCGTCGAGACCGCGAGGTAGGCCGGCGCGCCCTTGTACTGGGTACCGGCGCCCAGCCACGACGCGATCGCGGCGGTCGGAAGCGTGATCGGATAGACGACGAGCAGGTATTGGAAATCGCCCCGCACGCCGAGGGTGTAGGTTCCCGTGCCGGTGGATGGATCGGGAATCGCCAATCCGCTCATGTCCGGCTTGGTGAACGCGTAGTATCCGGCCGGCCCTCCGGCCTTCGGAACCACGTACAGGTTGATGAAGATCTTCTCGCAGTCCATCGTCCGGGGGAGAAAGCCGCAGAGGCTGGTCCTGAAGTCCGAACTGCTGAAGGATTTGGCTTGGGCGGACCCGGTGATGATCTGCCGGCTCGCCTGGGCCGTCGCGTAGTCGAGGGCCTGATTGAGATAGAGCACCAGGCCGGCGCTCAGGATGAAGACGATCACCAGGATCGCGATCAGCGAAACGATGGCGAACTCGACGGCCCCCGCGCCGCGCTCGTCCAACCGAAACTGTCTACCGCTCCGCATCGCCCTTTTTGGGCTCACATAGGTGAAGATTCGGTGTCAGCCTCGCCCTGACGCTCGGCCCCTCGACCCCGGTGGCCGACCGGGCGCGCCCCGGGCCCGTCGCGGTCAAGGCGCACGGCCGGCAGCGACCCGCGGGCACGAGTCCGGGCCGGCCCGAGGGGGTAGCCGGGCCCTTCGGTCAGTGACCGGCCGGTGCCGTCCGGGCCTTGCCCGAGCCGAACAGGGCGCGCACCCGCCGGACGAGGGGCGCCAGGACGAACTGCGCCACCGGGATCGTCAGGCCGCCGGCCACGAGTCCGATGAGCCCCGACAGGGTGGCGGTGGTGAGCCATTCGGCGGCGCCGGCGAGGCTCGGCACGGCGGCGGCCATCCACTTGGCCGCGTCGTGGACGAGGTGGGCCGGGGCGGTGACGCCGAAATGCTCCAGGCCGTGCAGGAGGATGCCGCCGCCGACCCACAGCATCGCGGCGGTGCCGAGGATGGCGAGTCCGCTCAGGAAGTACGGCATGCCGACGACCAGCGCCCGCCCGATCCCGCGCGTCGCCGGCCGCAGGGCGCGGTCCGCCCCGGAGGCGGCCCCAGGCGTCGCGGCGCGCAGGCCCAGCAGGGTGGAGGCCGGGCGGTCGTTGGCGGCCAGCGCCACGCCGGCATCGTCCGCCTTCACGATGAGGGCGACGACGCCGTAGACGAGGAGGGTGACGCCGATGCCGACCACGGCGAGGATCGCCGCCCGGGTCACCGTCGAGTCCGTGGTGAGGGATGCCAGCGTCAGGGCCATCACCTCGGCCGAGAGGATGAAGTCGGTCTGGATCGCGCCGCGCACGCGCTGGTCTTCCTGCGCCTTGGCGTCCTGCGGCGCGGCGGCGGCCGTTTCCTCGTGGGCATGCGCGGAAGCCGGCAGGAGGGCGTGGAGGATCTTCTCGGCCCCCTCGTAGCAGAGGTAGAGCCCGCCGAGCATGAGCAGGGGCGTGATCACCCACGGCACGAAGTAGCTCAGCAGCAGGGCCCCCGGCAGCAGGAACAGGAGCTTGTTCTTGAGCGAGCCCACGGCGATGCGCCAGACGATGGGCAACTCGCGCGCGGCGGCGAAGCCCACGACGTAGCGCGGGGTCACGGCGGCGTCGTCGATGACGATGCCGAGGGCCTTGGTGCCGGCCTTGCCGGCCTGGGCCACCACGTCGTCGAGGGAGGCCGCCGCGACGCGGGCCAAAGCCGCGACGTCGTCCAGAAGTGCCAGCAGTCCGAAACTCACGATCGATGTCCCTCACGCCCAAGTCCCGCCCGAGACATGGCACAGCCACCGGCGTCCGCAAACCTCGGGGCAGACCGAGGGGCGCCCGATGGTTGAACCGGGGCTGAACCGCGCCGTTCAGGCCGGGTCGGCGGGGCATCCCTAGAACGGTCCCGACCCGCAAGGGCATTGCGCGAACGAGACAGGATCCGTCATGACCGACCCCCACACCGCCACCGGCACCATCTGGGCCGTTTTCGGCCACCGCTTCGCCGTCGAGGGCCCGGAGGGCCGGTTCCTCGCCGACCTCGGGCCCAAGGGCGCCGAGGGCCTGACCCTTGCGCCCGGCTACACGGTGACGGTGTCGGGCGAGCGCAAACCCAGCGAAATCAAGGTGAGCCGGCTCACCCTCGGCGACGGCACCCCCCGCGCCGTCCCCTGGCCGGCCAAGCCCGATCGTGCCCCGGCCAAGCCCGATCATGTGCCGGCCGATCCCGCAGCCGCCCTCGCCGCCGCCCGCGAGGCCGGCTACGCGCCGAGCGGCGAGACCCGGCGCAAGCCGAAGCATTTCGAGGTCCCGGCCACGAAGGACGGCTCGGCCTTCACCCTCCACGTCGATCTCGACGGGTCCGTGCGCAAGGCAGAGCCGGCGAAGGCCGAACCCAGGGCGGCTTGACCCAAGGCGGCCCGATCCAAGGCGGCCCGACCCAAGGCGGGCTGACGCGCCCGGCGCCGGGGGGAACCAATTCCTCCTGGCGCGTTGCCCTCGCGGCCTCGAAACTCTCCTGGCCTCGCCGAGACCGGCCCCCCACCACCGTTGCGAGGCTCACGTGGTCGATGTCATCCACGACGATCCCCCCATGCGGGACGAGATCGCCCGGGGCTTCTATCCCGCCTTCGAGGATCGCTGGCGGCGCGCCGAAGTGATCGGGCGCTGGCTCATGGCCGCGTTCATCGCCCTCAACGTGCTCGGCCTGTTCGGGCGCGGTTTGTTCAGCGAATGGACGCGCGCCAATCCGGACGGGTCGCTGGCCGTGGATTACGAGCCGGTGACGCGGTTCGGGGCCAACAGCGTCGTCGTGCTGCACACCCGGGTGCCCCCCGGCGGCGACAGGGTGGCGGTGACCCTGTCGACGGAACTCGCCAACCTGTTCGGCCTCGAGACGATCACCCCGCGCCCGTCCGCATGGGAGGCGGGCGACACGGGCATCCGCCTCGTCTTCCCCGTCAGGCCCGGCGAGAAGACCGTGATGATCCGGTTCGCCGGCACGCCGAACTTCCGCAGCAGGGTCGCCCTGTGGGCGCGCCTCGATGCGGGCGAGACCGTGTCCTGGTCGCAGTACTCCGTGCCGTAGGGCATCGTCCCGGATACGGCGTCCGGGACGATGCTCCAGATCCCGTTCGCGCAGCGGCTTCTCCGCGAGCCGTTGCCCACACTTCGGACCAGATGCCCTCGCCATGAACACCGTCTTCAAGGCCGCAGTGGCCTACCTCCTCGTCCTGTTCGTCATCCGGCTCATCGGCCGGCGCACCGCGAGCCAGCAGGCCCCCATCGACATGGTGGTGCTGTTCCTGTTCGGCGGCATGAGCGTCAGTGCCGTCCTGGGCGAGGACAAGTCCTTCGTCGGCGCCATGAGCGCGGTCTTCACCGTCGGGCTCATGCACGTGTTCGTCTCGTGGCTGAAGCTGCGCTCGGTCTGGTTCGAGCGCGTCGTCGACGGCACCCCCATCGTGGTGTTCCGGGACGGAGACTGGAACGAGACGGCCATGCGCCGCCTGCGCATGCAGCAGGCCGACATCCGCACGGCCGCCCGCCAGCAGGGCCTCGACGACCTCGACGCCGTGGCGGCCGCCATCGTCGAGCGGGACGGCAAGGTCTCGATCATCGAAAAGGGCTGATCCCTCCTCAGCAAGCGGCGACGTTCACCGCGAGGCCGCCGAGCGAGGTCTCCTTGTACTTGTCCTGCATGTCGGCGCCGGTCTGGCGCATGGTCTCGATGACCTCGTCGAGGGAGACCCGGTGGATGCCGTCGCCGCGCAGCGCCAGGGAAGCGGCCACCACGGCCTTGTTGGCCCCGAAGGCGTTGCGCTCGATGCAGGGGATCTGCACGAGGCCGCCGATGGGGTCGCAGGTCATGCCGAGGTGGTGCTCCATGGCGATCTCGGCGGCGTTCTCCACCTGGGCCGGCGAGCCGCCGAGGAAGGCAGCGAACCCGGCGGCCGCCATGGCGGCGGCGGACCCGACCTCGCCCTGGCAGCCCACCTCGGCGCCGGAGATCGACGCGCGGGTCTTGATCAGGCCGCCGATCGCGGCGGCGGTCAGCAGGTAGTCGCGTCCGCGTGCCTCCGACCAGTCGGGGCAGAAGTCGCGGGCGTAGCGCAGGACCGCCGGCACGATTCCGGCCGCCCCGTTGGTCGGCGCCGTGACCACGCGCCCGCCCGAGGCGTTCTCCTCGTTGACGGCGAGAGCGAACAGGCTGATCCAGTCGACGACCTCGTGGGCGGGCCGCAGGTTGCGCAGGCGCCCCGCCGTCAGGTCCTCGTGCAGGCGCCGCGCCCGGCGCCGGACCTTGAGGCCGCCGGGGAGTTCGCCGCCCTGGCGCAGGCTGCGCTCGATGCAGGCGAACATGGCCTGCGCGATGGCATCGAGGCCGGACTCCACCGCCTCGGGCGGGCGGGTCGCGCCCTCGTTGGCCCGCTGCACGTCGGCGATGGACAGGCCGGTGCGGGCGCAGACGCCCAGGAGTTCGGCCGCACTCGCGTAGGGCAGGGGGAACGCCGCCTCCGGGCCCGGCTCGGGCCCGGCCTCCGAGATCACGAACCCGCCGCCCACCGAGTAGAACACCTCGGCGTCGCGGACCCCGCCCGCCGCGTCGAGGGCGCTGAACCGCATGCCGTTGGTGTGGAGCGGCAGCACCTCGGTGAAGTTGAACACGAGGTCGTGCGCCGGATCGTAGGCCGGGCCGCCGGGCCACAGGCGCTCGTCCCGGGCCAGATCCGCCACGAGGCCCGCCACGGCGTCGGGATCGACCCGGTCCGGCGCGTGCCCGAGGAGGCCGAGGGCGATGGCGACATCGGTGCCGTGGCCGCGCCCGGTCCAGGCCAGCGACCCGAAGAGTTCGGCGCGAAGGCGCGCGACGTTCGGCAGATTCCGGACCCGCTCGCGGAACCGCAGGGCCGCCACCATCGGTCCGACCGTGTGCGAGCTCGAGGGGCCGATACCGATCTTGAAGAGGTCGAAGGCGCTGATCATCGGCTTCTGGGATCCGGGACGGTGACGCGGTGGCCGATGCGGGCGTCCTACGCGGTTTCGAGGACCGGCACCAAACGCTCCACCCCACCGCCGAGCAGGAAACGGGCCGCCCGTGCGCGCGCCTCGTGAAAACGTTCTTCCGCGAGGCGCGGGCGTGGAGGAACGGCGATCCACCTCCGGATCGAACGGAAGCCCGTCCCTCCAAAGTGCGGTCGGGACGCGGGAAAACGCGGGCCAACGCGCGCGCGCGAACCTATGATCCCCGATCGTAGCCCCCGGCCTCGCGCGCGCGGCGCGTTCGCAAACCGAAAGCGTTCCCGCACCCACGACGGGGGCCGGCCCCGGCGCGCCCAGCCCGGGCTCCCGGGGCCGGCCCACCGCGTTCCTTCCACCGCGACGCGGATCGCCGCCCCATCGATTCCGCGCGGCGGCCCACCCTCAGACTGGACCTCTCCCATGACTCCGCAGAACCCCATCCGGCACGACGTCCTCTCGGCCATCGGCGGCACACCGCTGATCCGGCTTCGCCGCGCGTCCGAGGAGACCGGGTGCACGATCCTCGGCAAGGCGGAGTTCCTTAATCCCGGCCTGTCGGTGAAGGACCGCGCCGCCCTGTCCATCGTGCGGGACGCGGAGGCGCGCGGCCTCATCCGGCCCGGCGGCACCATCGTGGAGGGCACCGCCGGCAACACCGGCATCGGGCTCGCCCTAGTCGCGTCCGTGCGCGGCTACCGCACGGTGATCGTGATCCCCGAGACCCAGTCGGCCGAGAAGAAGGAGACCCTGAGGCTCGCCGGCGCCCGCCTCGTCGAGGTGCCGGCGGTGCCGTTCTCCAATCCGAACAACTACGTCCACGCCGCCCGCCGCCTCGCCGCGGCGCTCGGCGCCACGGAGCCGGCCGGCGCGTTCTTCGCCGACCAGTTCGACAACGTCGCCAACCGGCAGGCCCATGTGGACACCACCGGCCCGGAGATTTTCGCGGGCACGGGGGGTGCCGTCGACGGCTTCGTCTGCGCCGCCGGCACCGGCGGGACCCTGGCCGGAACGGCGCAGGCCCTGCGTGCCCTGAAGCCCGGTGTGCGGATCGCCCTCGCCGACCCCGACGGCTCGGCGCTCCACGCCTACTACACGGACGGGGCGCTCAAGGCCGAGGGCTCGTCCATCACGGAAGGCATCGGCCAGGGCCGGGTCACGCGCAACCTCGAAGGCTTCCGGCCCGACCATTCCTTCCGCATCCCCGATGGGGAAGCCCTCGACCACGTCTTCGGCCTCATGCGCGAGGAGGGCCTGAGCCTCGGCGGCTCGTCGGGGATCAACGTCGCGGGCGCCGTGCGCCTCGCCCGCGAACTCGGGCCGGGGCACACCATCGTGACGATCCTGTGCGACGGCGCCGCCCGCTACGCCTCGAAGCTGTTCAACCCCGGCTTCCTGCGCGCGCGTAACCTGCCGGTCCCGTCCTGGCTCGAGGCGGCGCCGGACGCGCTGCCCGACTGGCGGGCGTGAGGGCGGCCCGCGCGCCCGATCCCGGCGTGACCGTCGAAAGGAGGCGCCGACGCGGTTTCGGCCTCGCCGAAGACCGGGCGCATGGATACGGTGCGCGGCCCGCGCCCGTGAAACGGCGCATTCCTCGCCCCCCGGGAGCCCGATCCGTTGACCGCGACACCCCCATTCCTGACCGGTGGCGGCGACATGGGGGCCCGCATGCGCGACCACGACTGGTCGGGCTCCCCCCTGGGGGCGCCCGAAACCTGGTCCGCGCCCCTCGGGGTGGTGGCGGGCCTGATGCTGGGCTCGGCGTTTCCGATGTTCGCCGCCTGGGGGCCCAGCCTCGGCTTCCTCTACAACGACGCCTATTCGGGCATGCTCGGGGGGCGGCATCCGGAGGCCCTCGGCCGGCCGTTCCGGACCGTCTGGCCCGAGATCTGGGACGAGATCACCCCGTTCATCGACCGGGCCATGACGGGCGACGCCAGCTTCATGGAGGATCTGCCCCTGCGCATGCTGCGCAATGGCTTCGACGAGGAGACCTGGTGGACGTTCTCCTACTCGCCGATCCGGGACGTGGACGGCACCGTGCGGGGGATGTTCTGCGCCTGCGTCGAGACCACCGAGAAGGTGAAGACCCAGTCCGCCCTGGCGCGCCTGAACGCCGATCTGGAAGCCCGGGTCGAGGCCCGGACCCAGGACCGCAACCGCCTCTGGGAGCTGTCCTCCGACATCATGCTGCGCTGCGACTTCGGCGGGCACATCCTCGCGGTCAATCCGGCGTGGACGGAGCGCCTCGGCTGGTCGGCATCCGGATCCCTCGGGCGGACGATCTTCGACTTCATCCATCCCGACGACGTCGCGGGTTCGCGGGAGGCCGTCCGCTCGTCGTCGGAAGGGCATGCCTTCGCGCGCTTCGACAACCGCTACCGGCGCAAGGACGGCGGGTATTCCTGGATCAGCTGGTCCACCCGCCCCGATGCGGGCGTGATCAACGCCGTGGGGCGCGACTTCACCGCCGAGCGCGCGCGGACGGAGGCCCTGAAGGCGACGGAGGACGCCCTGCGCCACGCGCAGAAGATGGAGGCGGTGGGGCAGCTGACCGGCGGCGTCGCGCACGACTTCAACAACCTGCTCACCGTCATCAAGTCGTCCACGGACCTGCTCAAGCGGCCCGGCCTCGCCGAGGACCGGCGCGCCCGCTACATCGGCGCCATCTCGGACACCGTGGACCGGGCGGCCAAGATCACGGGCCAGCTCCTCGCCTTCGCCCGCCGCCAGGCCCTCAAGCCGGAGGTGTTCGACGCGGGCGCGAGCGTGAAGGCCATCGGCGACATGATGGGGAGCCTCACGGGGTCGCGCATCCGCATCGTCACCGAGCTGCCCGACGAACCCTGTCGCGTCGACGCCGACCCGAGCCAGTTCGACACGGCCCTGGTGAACATGGCCGTCAACGCCCGCGACGCCATGGACGGCGAGGGCCGGCTCACCATACGGGTCGAGGCGGCCGGACACATGCCGGCGGCGCGGGGGCAACCGCGCGTCACCGGGCGCTTCGTCGCCGTGTCGATCACCGACACCGGCACGGGCATCCCGGAGGCGAGCCTGGAGCGGATCTTCGAGCCGTTTTTCACCACCAAGGCGGTCGGGCAGGGCACGGGCCTCGGCCTGTCCCAGGTGATCGGCTTCGCCAAGCAATCGGGCGGGGAGATCACCGTGGCGAGCACGCCCGGCGCCGGCACGACCTTCACCCTGTACCTGCCGCGCGTGGCGGCCGCCCCGGCGGTGTCGCCCCACGTTGAGGCCGAACCCCTGGTGGACGGCCACGGCACCCGCGTCCTCGTGGTCGAGGACAACGCCGAGGTCGGCGCCTTCGCGACCCAGACCCTGGCGGAACTCGGGTACGTCACCGTCTGGGCGACCCACGCGGAGGCGGCGCTCGCCGAACTCGAACACGACGCGGCGCGCTTCGACGTGGTGTTCTCCGACGTGGTGATGCCGGGCATGAACGGCATCGATCTCGCCCACGAGATCCGGCGCCGCCACGCCGAGCTGCCGGTGCTCCTCGCCTCGGGCTACAGCCACGTCCTGGCCGAGGGGGGCACCCACGGCTTCGACCTGCTGCACAAGCCGTATTCCGTCGAGGCCCTGTCACGCACCCTGGAGAAGGTCGTCGCCCGCCACCGGGCGCTCAGGCGGCGCGTGCCGACTCGCCCGGCATGACGGCGGCGTACTCCGATTCCGGCAGGCCGTAGGCGCCGCCCGCCGAGCCGAGGAGCAGGGCGCGATCGCGGATCACAATCATGCCCCGGTGCATCGCCACGGCCCCGTGGGCCACGAGGGCGTGCAGCGCCATCGTCACGCCGGCACGCCGCACGCCGAGGATCAGGGCCAGGAACTCGTGGGTGAGCGTGATGTCCTCGCGGCCGAGGCGGTCGTGGCTCATGAGCAGCCAGCGGGCCAGGCGCTGCTCGATGGAGAAACGCCCGTTGCAGAGGGCCGTCTGCGCCACCTGGATGGAGAAGGCGTAGGCGTAGCGCAGCAGGTGCAGGTGCAGGGGCCGGTTCTCCGCAAGGGCCTCGCGGAAGTCCGAGGCCGGCATGCGCAGGACCCGGCACGGGATCTGTACGAAGGCATCGTACGGCGCCCGCTCCACGCCGTAGAGGAGGGAGATGCCCGTCATCCCCTCCGGTCCGACGAGCCCGGTCTCCATTCCGACGTCGCCCGGGGTTCGGGCGACGATGGAGATGATCCCCGGCCCGGGGAAACAGACGTGGGAAATCGCCTCCTGGGACGTCTCGATGATGTCACGCTGGTCCAGGGACACCGACGTAAGATGCGGCGCGAGGACGGCAAACAAATCCGGCTGTAGACTGGCCAGAAGCCTATTCTGAATACCGAACTGAGTCAGGGTCGACGTCATCGCTATGCCCGTTCCGGAAGGGGCATCTCTTTCGCCTGTGGCATCTCGTTCGCCTCGGAAAGGTGATTTGACAGATCGGGCGGGGTGACGTCCCGCACCTAATACCATCCCAGAAACTAATACAAGTTAGCAAATATGATACTAATCCTATAATCACGTCATAGTTGCCGCGCCGCGCCGCGATGCCGGGCGGCGTAGGGGTGTCACCAGCCGATGCCGAGGGTCCACTTTCGGGGGGCAGGGGAAATCGGCGGCGTCCGGCGCCGGCCCGGGGAGCCGTGCGGAAAGGCCGCGCGGTGCAGCCTTCACCGGCCGGGGTTCGCATGGCGGCGTGGCCGGACCGGACGATGTGGCCTCATGGGCGCGGGTGGCGGCCGATCATCGAGCACGGCCGCCGTCGCACGCGGTGCCCTGACCCGACGCCGTCCGTGGCCGGGAGGCCCGGGGGGCGTCCTCAGTTGCAGCCGATGCAGATCCCCTTGGTGATCGCGTTGTCCTTCTTCTGCTGCGGCGTGCGCTGGTCGACGTTCCGGTCGGGTTCGCCACCGCCAGCCCCGCCGGGCGGCTTGGTCTGTCCGACGGAGGTGGTGTGGGCCGCGCGGGGCGTGGAGGTCACGTCCCCGTCCGTCCCGGTCCGGGCGGGCGATTGCGCCCAGGCGGTCCCGGCGGACAGGACGGACAACAGGAGGGTGCCGACGAGGGGGAGTTTCGAGGTCACGGGGCTATCCTTGGGCTCGCGAGCGCGGTCGGGGCCGTGGTCCGCGACGCCCGCCGGACGGACCGGGGCCGGACTCGACCGTGATCGCGCCTCGCATGAGGGGTCTGGCGTGAGGGTCCTGCGGGCAAACGGGTCCGGCGCCGTCGGGTTCACCCGCGCGGGCGAACGATCGTGCGGCGCCGCACATCGGGGGTCGGGCTCACGGGACCTCCGGCCACGGGAAGCGGATGTCGCCGTCGCGTAGGCCCGCCTCCACCACCGCGAGCCCGCCGGACTTGATCATCCATTCGACGCGGTGGTCGCGGTACTCGCGCCGGCGGGCGCCCGTCTTGTAGAAGTCGGCCGCCTCGGTCATCCGGGCCGCCGCCGCGTCGAACTCGGCGAAGGTCGCGGCCACGGAGGGCCGTTCGCGCAGGCGGGCGTGCCAGCCGTGGAGCGGGGTCCCGGGTTCGGGGCCGAGCCCGTAATGCACCGAGCGGTTGACCATGGGCGCCGCCGCCGCATCGGCCCAGCCGAAGGCGGCGCCGCCGAACCAGTCGGCCCCGCCGAGGCGGCCGGTGAGCCAGTCCTGCAGGATCCGGGTCTGCCCAGCCGCCTGGCCGCGCAGACGATCGGCGAGGGCGCCGGTGGCGCGGGCGAACCACAGCACCTCGCCGAACCCCCAGTTCACCGCCTCGTACTGCGTGTCGCACACGTCCTCGGTGATGCGCGCGAAGGCCCGGTCCGCCGGGGCCGCCGGCAGGAGGGGCGGATCGGGCCAGCGCTCCTCGACGTATTCGAGGATCACCGTCGAGTCGAAGATCGACACCTCGCCATCCAGCAGCACCGGCACCTCCGTGCGTGGATTCGCCCGGGCGAACGGGCCGTCGGCGCGCCCGGTGCCGAAATCCTCCGGCAGCTCGGCCGTGAACGCGACGCCCTTCTCGCGCAGGGCGATCTTGATCTTCTGCGCGTAGGACGACAGCGGGTGCTCGTAGAGCAGCACCGCCGGGGCCTCCGGAGACATCGCGCCGGAAAGCCGGCTCAACCGGCCGAGCCCGCCAGTTCGTCGAGGCCGCCGCCATCGGCGTAGGCCGTCCGGAAGCTGTCGCGGGCCTTCCAGCGCCGCCAGAACGCGTCGAGATGCTCGAAGCGCTCGTCCAGGGGCGTCTGCACGCTCGGGAACTTCGAGAACGCGATGGCGGTGCACAGGGTGATGTCGGCGAAGGTCGGCGCGTCGCCGCCGAGCAGCCAGTCGCGGCCATCGGCGAGGTGCCGGTCGACGAGGCCGGCATGCGCGAGGGCCTCCTTGCGGCAATGCTCGCCCCAGGCTGGGTTGTGGGTGAGTTCGAGCTTCGGGCCCAGCCCCTCGTTGCGCACGTGGAACATCGTGGTGATGCGGTAGAGGATCTGCACCCAGATGCGATCGTCCCACATGGCGTCCTCGCCCTGCTCCAGGGGCGTCGCGCCGGTGATCCGGCGCCCCTCGTGGGCCGCATCGAGGTAGCGCACGATGGCGGCGGATTCCGAGAGGGTGCGGCCGTCGCCGAGGTCGAGGGTGGGCGTCTCGCCCCAGGGATTCAGCTTCAGGTGGCGCCAGCCCCGCTGCTCGCCCTTGGGCGCCATGTCGTAGATCACCTCCTCGAACCGGTCGGCGATGCCCTTCTCGTGGAGGAAGAGGCGCAGGCGCTGCGGGTTCGGGAACGCCGAGGGCGAGGTGTAGATGACGGGTTTCAAGAATCGGTCTCCTGTGATCGGGCAGTCAATCGCGGGACGACCGGATCGGTTTCATCGCGGGGCCGCCGGGGCGTCGGCCAGGGTCAGCACGGTCTGGAGCAGGAGGTCGGCCCCGGCGGTACAGTCGGCCCGGGTCGCCGATTCCGCCTCGTTGTGGCTGATCCCGTCCTTGCACGGCACGAAGATCATCGCGGTCGGCACCACGCGGGCGAGGTTGCAGGCGTCGTGGGAGGCCCCCGAGACCATGCGGCGGTGGGGCAGGCCGAGGGCCTCGGCGCCCCGCTCCACCAGGGCGACGAGGCCGGGATCGAAGGGAATCGGCTCCTGACGCCACACGGCGTCGAGGGTGATGGCGAGGCCGCGCCGCGCCGCGATCTCGGCGCACGCCGCGCGCAGGGCCGCGTCGATGGCGTCGAGGGTCGCGGCGCTGGGATCGCGGACATCGAGGGTGAAGCGGACGCGGCCCGGGATGACGTTGCGCGAAGGCGCGCCGATCACCGCCTCGCCCAGGGTCGCCACCGCGCTCGGGCCGTGGGCGTGGGCGATGCGCTCGACGGCGAGCGCCACCTCGGCGAGGCCGGCGAACGCATCGCGCCGGCGCGGCATCGGCGTGGTACCCGCGTGGCTCTCGAACCCCGTCACCGTGCCGTCGAACCAGATGATGCCCTGGCCGCCCTCGACCACCCCGATGGTCTTCTCCTCCGCCTCCAGGATCGGACCCTGCTCGATGTGGAGTTCGACGAAGGCGCCGATGGCCCGCGATCCCGTTTGCTCCGTCGCCGCGATGCCGAGGCGGGCCAGGGCCTCGGCCACGCTGATCCCGTCCGCGTCCGTCCGGGCGAGGATGTCGGCGGTCGTGAAGGTGCCGACATGGGCGGCCGACGCCATGGTGGCGGGGGCGTAGCGGGAGCCCTCCTCGTTGGTCCAGTTCACGAGGCAGATCGGCGCCTCCGTCTCGATGCCGGCCTCGTTGAGGGTCCGCACCACCTCCAGCCCCGCGAGGGTGCCGAGGATCCCGTCGAAGCGCCCGCCGGTGGGCTGGGTGTCGAGGTGCGAGCCCGTGGCGATGGGGGGCCGGCTCATGTCCCGGCCCCTGCGCAGGGCGAACTGGGTCCCGAGTTCGTCGGTGCCCATTGTGAGCCCCGCCGCCTCGCAGGCGTCGCGGAACCAGTCGCGCACCCGCCCGTCCGCCTCCGACAGGGTCAGCCGGTTGATGCCCCCCGCCGGCGTTCCCCCGAACGCCGCCGTCTCCATGAGGGTGGACCACAGGCGCGCGCCGTCGACCCGCAGATTGTGCCGTGCCGTGCCCATGGGGGCTCCCTTCTCTCTGTTCGACCGGCCGAGCCGATCACACCGCCGCTTCGAGCACCCGCGCCCGGTCGCCCTGGAACGCGGCGTGGGCCGCGTCCGTGCGCCAGCAGGCCGCCCGGTGGCCGGGCGCGACGGCGACGTCCGGCGGCGCGTCGATGCCGCAGCGGTCCTCGGCGAGGAAGCAGCGCGGGGCGAAGGGGCAGCCGGGCGGGCGGTTGGCGAGGTCGGGGGGGGAGCCGGGAATCGTCTTCAGGCGCGAGCCCTTGGCCAGCGCCCCGTCGGCGCGGCTGCGCAGGAGGCCGATGGTGTAGGGGTGGTGCGGATCGAGCACCACGTCCCGGGCCGAGCCCTCCTCGACGATCCGGCCCGCGTACATCACGGCGATGCGGTCGGCGACCTCCACCGCCGCCCCGAGGTCGTGGGTGACGAAGATCGTCGAGAGGCCGAGTTCGGCCTGCAGCTCGCGCAGGAGCAGCAGGATCTGGATCTGCACCGTGGCGTCCAGCGCCGTGGTCGGCTCGTCGGCGAGCAGCACCTGCGGCCGGCAGGCCAGCGCGAGGGCGATCATGGCGCGCTGGCGCATGCCGCCCGACATCTCGTGTGGATAGGCGTCGAGGCGCCGCTCGGGACTCGGGATGCGCACCCGCTCGAACAGCTGCAGGGCGCGCTGGCGCGCGGCCTCGGCCCCGATCCGCTCGTGCTGGCGGATCGCCTCCGTGATCTGCTGGCCCACGGTGTAGACCGGGTCGAGGGCGAGGAGCGGCTCCTGGAAGATCATCGCCACCTCGCGCCCGCGCAAGGCCCGCAGGGCCCGCGACGAGAGCTTCATCACGTCCCGGCCGGCGACGTGGATCGCGCCCTCGATCCGCGTCCTGCGCTCGGGGTTGAGGCGCATCACGGCGCGCAGGGTCACGCTCTTGCCCGAGCCCGATTCGCCGATGAGCGCCACGGCCTGGCCGCGTTCCAGGGTGAGGTCGACCCCGTCCACGGCCTCGACCACGCCGCCGAACACCACCCGAAGGCCCCGGATGGCGACGGCCGGTTCCTTACCAACCGCCTGGATCATCGGAAGCCTCTCCGCTCAGCCGTGAATCGGAACGGGCTCCCTCTCCTGGAAGGAGAGGGTTGGGGTGAGGTGTGTGACCTCTCCGGAGACTCCACGCACCTCACCCTGTCCCTCTCCTTCCAGGAGAGGGGACCCGCGCTCGACGCAACAGCGTTTCGAGAAATCGGAGCGCGGTTCATGCGGCCACCGACAGGGTGGGGGCGGCCGAATGCCCCGAGCCCGGCTGCCGGGCGAAGCAGGCGACGCGGTGCAGGGGGTCGACGGGGGCGAGCGGCGGGACGCTGCCCCGGCACACCTCCTCCGCCAGGGTGCAGCGCGGATGGAAGCGGCAGCCGGGCGGCGGGTCGATGGGGTTGGGCGGATCGCCGGCGAGCGGCGCCACTTCCGTGCGCGCGTCCGGATCCATCGACGGCATCGAGGACAGGAGGGCCGCCGTGTAGGGATGGGCCGGGTCGGCCAGCACCGTGTCGGCGGGGCCGATCTCCACCACCTGGCCGAGATACATCACCGCCACCCGGTCGCAGAGGAAGCGCACCACGTTGAGGTCGTGGGAGATGAAGAGATACGTGAGGGCGAATTCCTGCTTGAGATCCATCAGGAGGTTCAGGACCTGCGCCTCCACGGACTTGTCGAGGGCCGAGACCGCCTCGTCGAGGACCACGAGGCGGGGCTCGAGGGCGAGCGCGCGGGCGATGTTGACCCGCTGGCGCTGGCCGCCCGACAGCTCGTGGGGATAGCGCGCGGCGAAGCGCGAGGGCTCCAGGCCGACGCGGGCCAGCAGCGCGCGGGCCCGCTCGATGGCCCGGCGCTTCGGGACCCCGTGGACCCGCGGCCCGAAGGCGATGGAGCCCTCGACGGTCATGCGCGGGTTGAGCGACGCGTAGCTGTCCTGGAACACCATCTGGGTCTGGGCGCGGAACGCGCGCCAGGGCAGGGCCCGGCCGCCGATGCGCTCGCCGTCGAACAGCAGCTCGCCGGCATCGTGCGGCATCAGCCCCATGATGAGCCGCGCCGTGGTGGACTTGCCGCAGCCGGATTCCCCGACGATGCCGAGGGTCTCGCCCTTCAGGATGTTGAAGTCGACGCCGTCCACGGCGCGGACCACGGCCTTTTTGCCGCCGAGCCCCTTCTTGACGGGGAAGTGCTTCACGAGCCCGTCGATGGACAGGAGCGGCTGGGCCGGTCCGCCCCGGTCGCGGTCGTGCGGAACGGTGCCTGCGAGAACGCTCACGACTTCACCTCCATGGCGGACCGGAGCCCGTCCGAGAACAGGTTGAACGAGATCGACACGATGAAGATGGCCAGCCCCGGCAGGGCCGCGACGAGGGGATTCACGTAGATCGCCGTGCGGAGCGTGTTGAGCATCAGGCCCCATTCGGGCTCGGGCGGCTTCACCCCGAGGCCGAGGAAGGACAGGCCGGAGGCGAGGATCATCGACACGCTGACGAGGCTGGTGGCGTAGACGAAGATCGGCCCCAGCACGTTGCCGAGCACCTGCACCCGGAGGATCGTGAAGGTCGAGGCGCCCGAGAGCCGGGCCGCGTCGACGTAGTCCCGCGAGCGGATCTGCGTGGTGACGCTCTCGGCCACGCGCGCGATCTGGGGCACGAACACGCAGGTGAGCGAGACGATGGAGTTGAACACCCCCGCCCCCAAAGCCCCCGAGAGCGCGATGGCCAGCAGCACCGAGGGGAACGCGAAGAACACGTCGATGGTGCGCATGAGCACGGTGTTGACCCAGCCGCCGACGTAGCCCGCCAGAATCCCGATGCCGGAGCCGATGACGAAGGCAAGGATCACCGGCGTGACGCCGATGAACAGGGACAGGCGCCCGCCCAGCATCAGGCGGCTCAGCATGTCGCGGCCGAGTTCGTCCGAGCCGAGGATGTAGACGGCGTCGCCGACGGGCTTGAGGCGGCGCACCATGGACCCGCGATACGGGTCCATGGGGGTGATCCAGGGCGACAGCAGCGCCACCGCCACGATGGCCAGGATGACGCAGGCCGCCGTCATCGCCACGGGATCGCGCACGAGCTTGTGGCCGACCTGCCCCCAGAACCCCCGCGAGGCGACGAACGCGTCGGGGGCGGCCGGGGCCGGCGCCCCGCCGGCGATGTCGATGGCCGGTGCGATCGCGTGTGCCATCAGCCCCTCTCGATGCGCGGGTCGAGGGCCGTCTGGACCACGTCGACGATGAGGTTGAGGGCGACGAAGAACATCGCCAGGACGAGGATGGCGCCCTGGAGCAGGGGCAGGTCGCGCTGGAAGATCGCGGCGTTGAGGAGGAAGCCGGTGCCGGGCCAGGCGAACACCGTCTCGATGAGGATCGAGCCGCCGAGGAGGTAGCCGAGCTGGAGGCCCATGATGGCGAGGGCGGTCGGGGCGGCGTTCTTGACCACGTGCCGGAACACGCCGAACTCGCTCAGGCCCTTGGCCCGAAGGGCGCCGACGAAGTCCTGGGCGAGGATGTCGCCGACGAGCGCCCGGACCGTCCGGGCGATGACCCCCATGGGGATCACCGACATGGTGAGGGCCGGCAGGATGATGTAGCGCAGGTGCTCGAGATCGGGCCGCCAGTTGCCCGAGCCGTCCGGGCCCGCCCCGGTGGAGGGCAGCCAGCCGAGCTGGGCCGAGAACACGATCACCAGCACCATGGCGAGCCAGTAATGCGGCACGCTGACCCCGAACACCGACACCGCCGAGGCGAGGCGGTCGAGGAACGAGTCGCGGAAGTAGCCGGCGACGAAGCCGAAGATCATGCCGAAGGTGAAGCCGATGAGCGTCGCCACGGAGGCGAGGATCAGGCTGTTGACCACGGCGCGGCCGACCTCGGACGTGACCGGGCGCCCGCTGGCGATGGAGGTGCCGAGATCGCCCTGGAGCACGTGCCAGAGCCAGAGGCCGTACTGCACCACCAGGGGCTTGTCGTAGCCGTAGGCGGTGCGCATCGCCACGATGGTCTCCGGCGAGGCGTCCACGGGCAGCACCGCGCTCAAGGGATCGCCGGGAGCGAGGTGGACGAGGAGGAAGCACACGATGCTGACGCCGATCGCCACCGGGGTGACGGTGACGAGGCGCTGGAGGATGAATCTCAGCATGGGGCGCCTCTCCCCTCGACCGCCGGGCTGCCTGCCATCGGCATCGTGGTGATGGTGCCTCGCCCCGGCGGGGTGTCGTCGGACGCGACCGGCTGCCTCTCCCGAAAGGAGAGGGCTGGGCCGAGGTGTGCGAACTCTCCGGAGATGTCCCACACCTCACCCTGTCCCTCTCCTTCCAGGAGAGGGGACCCGCGATGCCCGCGCGATGCTCGAAGGCCGTTGCCTGCGACTGTGGGAAGGGTCGTCTGCCCGGCCCGCATGGTCACTGGCCCATCGAGATCGGCGAAAAATCCTGGAACCAGTTCTGGGCCTGGACGAAGCCCTTCACCTTGGGGCTCATGGCACGCGGGTTGGTGTCGTGGGCCACCATGAGGAACAGGGCGTCGTCGACGAACTTCTCGTGGATCCGCTCCAGCACCTTCGCCTGCGCGGCCGGATCGAAGGTGGTGCGCACCCCGTCGAACAGCTTGTCCATCTCGGGGTCGCAGTAATAGCCCCAGTTGGTGCCGGCCGGCGTCGTGAGGTTGCACTGGAGGTGGCGGATGAAGCCGGTGAAGGGGTCCTGGATGAAGTACGAGTAGTTGATCGCCGTGCCCTTCTGCGACATGTCGCTCTTGGCGCCGCTGCGCCAGATGTTGGTGAGGGTGTTCCACTCCGCCACCTCGAACTCGACCTTGATGCCGATGTCGGCCAGATTCTGCTGGATGAGCTCGTTCATCGGCAGGGGCTGCATCTGGCCCGACCCCGAGGGCGCGATGAGAACCTTCGTCACCAGCGGCTTCTTCGGACCGTAGCCGGCCTCGGCCAGGAGCTTCTTGGCGGCTTCCGGGTCGTAGCCCGGCTTGAAGGTCGGCTTGCCGAACCAGGCCGAGCCCGGCGGGATGAAGCCCTGCGCCGGGATCATCAGGCCGTTGAGCATCTCCTTCATGCCCTCGCGGTCGACGGCGAGGTTGGCGGCCTTGCGCACGCGGATGTCGTTCCACGGCGAGCCCTCGACGCGCGAGAGGTGCCAGGTCCAGGTGTGCGGATAGGCGTTGGTGACGATACCGAAGCCGGCGGACTTCAGGGACGCCACGGCGTCGGGCGGGGGTGCCTCGATCCAGTCGACCTGGCCCGAGCGGAGGGCGGCGACGCGGGCGTTGGCCTCGGGGAGCGGCACCAGCACGAGCTTGTCGAGCTTCGGCACCCGGGCCTTGTCCCAGTACGCCTTGTTCGGCACCATCTCGGCGCGTTCCCGGGGGGCGAACAGGGTCATCTTCCACGGGCCGGTGCCGGAGGGCGTCTTGGCGAAGGCGTCCCAGCTCCTGCCGAGCTTCTCCCACTGGGCGGGGGAGGAGATCATGATCCAGGCGATCTGGTAGGGCAGCGTCGCGTCGGGGTTCTTCGTCGTGATCTCGACGGTCTGGGGATCGACGGCCCGGTAGCTCGCCACGGCGGGGATGCGCGACCGCCCCTGCGCCGCCTGGCGCGGATCGAACTGCGGCGCGTCGCTCTTCAGGAGCTTGTCGAGGTTCCACACCACGGAGTCCGCCGTGAAGGGCGAGCCGTCCTGGAAGGTCACGCCGTCGCGGAGCTTGAAGGTCCACTTGGTGTTGTCGGCCGGGTCCACGCTCCAGGCGGTGGCGAGGCCGGGCGCGAGGCCGGAGGGCTTCGTCGCCGAGGACAGGTCCCAATTGATGAGGCCGTCGTAGATCGTATAGCCGGTGAACCGCATGCCTTCGCCGCCGTTGTCGGCTTGGCCGGTGGTGAGCGGGATGTCGGAGGCGGTCATCCCGATCCTGAGGACACCCTGCGCGAGGGCCGCCGGCATCGCGAGGCCCGACAGCAGGGTCGCGGCGAGGAGGCGGCCCGCGGCGCGGGAGAACGGGGTCCGACGCGTCGTTGAATCGATCATGCGCAAACAGGTTCCTTCGGCGGGCCGGGCCCGGACGAGATCCTGTATGCAAACCATCGGCCAGCCCGGCGCGCCTGGCCGGAATCGCCTCCGGCTAGGCCGTTTCCCGAACGGCGGAACGGTCCCGCAGGGGCGCGGCCGGACGCGGACACGCCCTCGGCCCGCTGGACTCCATGGCCGTCATTCCGGGGCGCCGAAGGCGAACCCGGAAGCCGGAGCCGCTGCGGTGGCAGGACGAGGCACCTCGGCGGTTCTGGGTCCCGGGTTCTGCTTCGCAGCCCCGGGACGACGGGTCTGATGCGGTCGATCGGGCAGACGAATCGAGAGGTGTGAATCCGGCAGCTTCCGAGGGAAAGGAGACCGCCCCGTCACGCCCGTTGCGGCGCCGCACCCTCCGGGGCCTCGTCCCGGGCGCCGACGAGGCGCCCGAGGAGGCGCCCGAGGACGGAGCCGAGGCCGTCCATGAGCAGGAACACCGCCGGCACGAAGACGAGGGACAGGAGCGTCGAGACGATGAGCCCCGAAATCACCGCCACCGCCATGGGCGCGCGGAACTCGCCGCCGACGCCCAGCGCCAGGGCCGAGGGCACCATGCCGGCCGCCATGGCGAGCGTCGTCATCACGATGGGCCGCGCGCGTTTTCTCCCCGCATCCACGATGGCGGTGACCCGGTCGACGCCGCGGCTCATCTCCTCGACGGCGAAGTCGACCAGCATGATGGCGTTCTTCGTCACCAGCCCCATCAGCATCAGGATGCCGATGACCACCGGCATGGAGATCGGCATGTTGAGGACGAGCAGCCCGAGGATCGCCCCGCCGATGGAGAGGGGAAGCGAGAACAGGATGGTGAGCGGCTGCAGGAACGAGCCGAACAGGAGCACGAGGACGGCGTAGACCATCATGATCCCGGCCCCCATGGCGAGGAGAAACCCAGAGAACACCTCGCCCATGATCTCGGCGTCGCCCGTCTGCCGGATGGTCACCCCCGGCGGCAGGTTCTTGGCGGTGGGGGTTTCCAGGGCCTGCGCGATGAGGGAGCCGAGGGCGTCCGAGCCCTCCATGTTGGCCTCCACGGCGACGCGCACGACGCGGTCGTAGCGGTCGATGGCGCCCGGACCCTGGCCGAGCTCGATGTCGGCCACCGCCGCCAGGGGCACGGCGGAGTTGTTCTTGGCTGGCACCTTCAGGGTTTCCAGGCGCGCGACGGTGCCGCGCGCGCTCTCGGGCAGCTGCACCCGGATGGGCACCTGCCGGTCGGCGGCGTTGAACTTCGCCAGATTCAGCCCGATGTCGCCGATGGTGCCGACCCGCACCGTCTCCGCGATGGCGTCGGTGGAGACGCCGAGATCGGCGGCCGAGCCCTCCTTGGGGCGGATGCGCACCTCCGTGCGGTTGAGCGGCGCCGTCGACATCACCGAGACGAGGTGAGGGATCGCCGCCATCTCGCGCTGGAGCCGGGCGGCGACCTCGGAGACCACCTCCGGGTCGGGGCCGCCGACCACCAGGGCCAGGTCGCGCTGTCCGCTGTCGCGCAGGGTCCAGGAGCGGATGTCCGGCTCCTCGGCGATGAGGGCCGCGATCTCGGTCTCCAGGGCACCCTGCTTCTTCGCGCGCCGGTTCTTCGGCGTCAGGTTGACGATGAGGGTGGCGAGCCGGGTCTCCTTCTTGCCGCCCATCTGCCGTCCGCCGTCGACGAAGACGGACACCACCTCGGGCAGGGCGCGGATGCGCGCCACCACCCGGTCGGCGGCCGCGATGGTGTCGGCGAGGCGCGCGCCGGGCGCCAGTTCCACCATGAACAGGGTGCGGGCCATGTCCTGCTTGGGCACGAAGCCCGAGGGCAGCAGGCCCGTGGAGGCGAGCGACCCGGCGAACAGCGCGAGCCCGACGATGAGGGTGACGAAGCGATGGCGCACGGACCAGCCGACGAGGCGGCCGTAGGCGCGCATCACCGGGCCCTCGGGCGCTTCGGCATGGCCGTGATCGCGCAAGAAATAGGCAGCCAACATCGGCGTGATCAGACGTGCCACCAAAAGCGACATGAACACCGACACCGCGATGGTGAGGCCGAACTGGATGAAGTAGCGCCCGGCGATGCCGCCCATGAACGACACCGGCGCGAACACCGCGATGAGGGTGGCGGTGATGGCGATGACCGCGAGCCCGATCTCGTCGGCGCCGTCGATGGCCGCGCGGTAGGGCGATTTGCCGAGCCGCATGTGGCGGACGATGTTCTCGATCTCCACGATGGCGTCGTCGACGAGGATGCCGGTGACGAGGGTGATGGCCAGGAGCGAGATGCCGTTGAGGGTGAACCCCATGGCGTCCATGGCCCAGAAGGTCGGGAACACCGAGAGCGGCAGGGCGACCGCCGCGATGAGGGTCGCGCGCCAGTCGCGCAGGAACAGGAACACCACGATGACGGCGAGCACCGCCCCCTCGATGAGGGTGTGCATGGCCGAATCGTAGGAGCCGAGGGTGGCCGAGACGGAGGAATCGATCTTCTCGAAGACGAGGTCCGGATAGGTGGTGCCGAATTCGGCGATCTTCTTCTCCACCGCCGCCGCGACCTCGGCGTCGCTGGCGCCCGAGCCGCGCGACACCGTGAAGGCCACCACCGGATTGCCGTTGAACCGCGCGAAGGTGCGCGGCTCCTCGATGGAATCCTCCACCGTCGCGAGGTCGTCCAGGCGCACCTTCCGCCCGCCGGGCAGCACGATGGAGGTGGCCTTGAGGTCGCGCACGGTGCGCGAGGCGGCGAGCGTGCGGATCGACTGCTCGCGCCCCCCGACCTCGCCGCGCCCGCCCGCCATGTCGGCGGAGGTGACGCGCAGCTGCCGGTTCACGTCCGCCGCCGTGATGCCCAGCGCCAGCAGCCGGTCGGGCTGGAGCACCACGCGCAGCTCGCGGGCGACGCCGCCGACCCGCTCGACGCCGCCCACCCCCTTCACCCCCTGGAGGGTGCGGGCGATCTTGTCCTCCACCAGCCAGGACAGGTCGGCCGGCGTCATGGCGGGGGCCGTGACGCCGTAGACGAGGATCGGCAGGCCGGCGATCTCGACGCGGCTGATCACCGGCTCGTCGATGGTGCGCGGCAGGTTGATGCGGATCTTCGAGACGGCGTCCTTGACGTCGTTGACGGCCCGGTCGGTGTTCACCTCCAGGCGGAACTCGACGGTGGTGACCGACGAGCCCTCGGTGATGGTCGAGGTGATGTGTTTGACGCCCCGCACGCCGGCGATGGAATCCTCGATCCACTTCGTCACCTGGGTCTGCAGCTCGGAGGGCGCCGCGCCCGCCTGCGTGATCGCCACGGAGACGATGGGCACGTCGACGTTGGGCATGCGGGTTACGGCCAGGCCCCGGAAGCTGACGAGGCCGAGCACGATGAGCACGAGGAACAGCACCAGCGGCCCGATGGGCTTGCGGATCGCGTAGGCCGAGATGTTCAGGCGCATCGTCTGGGGTGCTTCTTTCCGGAGAATTCGGCCGTCGTTCGCACGGGTCGGGTCGAACGATCGCATCCGGCGGGCCCTACGGAACGCCCGCCTCGGCGGTGGCGAGCGGCGCGGGCACCGCGGCCATGGCGGGGGTCGGGGAGGCCACCGCCACGGGCCGCACCCGGTCGCCGTCGCGCAGGAACGAGCCGGCCCGGGCGACGACGCGCTCGCCGGCTTCGAGGCCCTGGCGGATCTCGATGCTGTCGTCGTCGGACAGGCCGGTGCGGACCGTGCGGGCCTCGACCCGGTCGCCCGCGACCACCAGCACGGTGCTACGGCGGTCGGCGCCGTAGAGCACGGAGGCCTGCGGCACGGTGACGTCGCGGGTGCGGGCGAGCTCGACGCCACCCCGCGCGAAGGTGCCGATGCGCAGGCGCGGATCCGCGTCGAGGCGCACGCGGACCTTGCCGAGCCGGCTCGCCTTGTCGACCTCCGGATAGATGGCGCGCACGCTCCCCTCGACCCGCGCGCCGTCGCCGAGGACGATCCAGGCGGGCTTGCCCTCGCGTAGCTGCGGCAGCTTCGTCTCGATGACCTCGCCCTCGAGTTCGATCTCGCCCCGCGCGATGAGGCGGAACAGCGGCTCGGAGGCGGCCGACGCCGCCATGCCGACGCGGGCGGTGCGGCGGCTGACGATGCCGGCCTCCGGCGCGCGGATCTCGGTCCGGGCGAGGCGCAGGTCGAGTTCGTCGCGCACGGCCCGCGCCTGGGCGAGTTCGGCCCGGGCGATGACGAGGCCGTTGCGGGCGAACGCGAGCTTGCCCTCGGCCTGGCGCAGCAGGGAGGTGCGGTTCTCGAGGATCACCGCCGTGGCGTTGCCGCTCTGGAGAAGCTGGCGGGCGCGGTCGTGGGAGAGGCGCGCCTCCGTCTCGGCGGCCTCGGCCTGCGCGATGGTGCTCTCGGCCTGGGGCACCACGGCCGCCGCCTTGTCGACGAGGGCCGTCTGCTGGGCGAGCTGCCGGTCGATGAGATCCCGCGAGAGGCGGGCCAGCACTTGGCCCCGCGCGACCCGCATGCCTTCCTCGACCAACACCTCGGTGATGCGGGCGCCGTCGATCTCCGGCGTCACCAGGATCTCGTCGCGGGGCACCAGGGTGCCGGTGACCGTCACGGTCTCGATGATCTCCCGGCGCTGCGCCTCGACCACGCTGACGGCGGGCAGCGGCGGCGTCGCCGGCGCCACCTCGGCGAGAGCCGGGCCGGCGGCGCAGAGGGACAGGAGGGCGGCGCCGAGGACGCGTGCGCGCGGCGGGGTCATCGGGTCGGCTCCGGGACGGGGGCGGCGGGAAGGCGGCCGGCGAGTCCGGCCTCGATGGTGGCCCGGAGATGCGCCGCGGCGGCGGCCGTATCGAAACCCGGGATCAGGGCGCGGTTGACGATGAGCCCCTTCATCAGGGAATCGAGGAGCGCGTAGACCGCGAGCGGATCGCAGGCCGGGTCGGTGGCGAGGGCCGCGAGGGTCTCGAGGAACCAGGCGCGGGCCTCGGCCTCGGCGCGTTCCGTCATGGCTGCGATGGCCGGGTTGCGCGTCGCCTCCGACCAGATGTCGAGGCGCAGCACGGCGGCCTCGCGGGTGATCCCCGTGAAGTACTGCGTGACGACGCCGAGGAACGCGGCGCGCCGGTCGCCCGTCCGCTCCAGGCTCTCCACAAGCACGGCGCCGCGCTCCCGCTCGCGCTCGGCCCAGCCGAGAACGAGGGCCTCCTTCGAATCGAAGTAGCGGTAGACGTTGCCCGGGCTCATGGCCGCCTCCCGGGCCAGATCCTGCATGGTGGTGCGGTGGAAGCCGTGGCGCACGAAGCAGGCTTCGGCCGCGTCGAGGATGTGCTCGCGCCGCGCCGCCTGGCCGCTCCGGGCGTCGATGACCGTGCCGAGCGCCGCGCTCACGAGGCGTTTCCGGTCGACGGGACCAGAGCGCAGGCGCGGGGCTGGAGATCGAGGTCGGCGCAGACCCGGGCCTGCCAGCTGTCCGGCCCGGCGCCGGTCCAGCCGATGAGGGCGAGCCAGCCGAAGGCGAGGGTCGCCGCCACCGCGAGGTTTCCCGGGGTGCAGACCGCGCGCAGGACGGCCACGACGCGGCCGGTGGACCGGGCTTCGGGCTCCGCGACGTCGAATTCCGGCCAGTGGCCACGATGGGGAAGGACCATCACCAACTCCTGCTTGCCCATCCCGTGTAATGAACGTTCATTCTCAGGTCAATGAACGTTCATTCTCATGGGTGCCGCAGGGGTGCGGTCCGGCACGCGGCCAGGGCGCGGCGCCCGGCTCAGGCGCCGTCCGGCGCGGCGATCGCCCGGAACACCAGCGCGAGGTTGTTGGCCGGCATGGCGATGCGCTCGGCGAGGGGCAGCCCCCGGGCTTCGGCGATCCGCGCCACCGCCGTGAGGTCGCGCAGGCCCCAGGCCGGATCGCGGGCGCGCAGGTCCGCGTCGAACCCGGCGTTGCCCGGGGCCAGGGGCACGCCGTCCTCCCGGAACGGGCCGTACAGGATCAGCGCCCCGCCGGGCGGCAGGAGCCGGGCGGCGCCCGCCATCAGCCCCGGCGTCGCGGACCAGGGCGCGATGTGGATCATGTTGATGCACAGGACGGCATCGGCGCGGCGGATGGGCCAGTCCGGCGCGGCGGCGTCGAGGGCGAGGGGCGGGCGCAGGTTCGGCAGGCCTTCGACGCGGGCATGGGCGACGATGCTGCGCCGCGCCGCCGGATCCGGGTCGCTCGGCTGCCAGGTCAGATGGGGAAACCGCGTCGCCCAGTGGACGGCGTGCTCGCCCGTGCCGCTCGCCACCTCAAGGACGGTGCCGGAGGGCGGCAGCACGCGGGCGAGGACGGCGCCGATGGGCTCGCGGTTGCGCGCGACCGCGGGCGCGTACAGCGCATCCTCGCTCCGATCCGACATCGTGTTCCTTCCCCGGCGACGCCGCCTAGCACGCGGGCGAGGCCGCCGCACCGGTTGACACCCGCACGGGAAACCGGTTCCATATGTAACATTATAACACTTCAATTCATAGGATGCCGATGCAGACCCCCGATGCCCGCCTGCCCGTGACCGTGCTCACCGGCTTCCTCGGCGCCGGCAAGACCACCCTGCTCAACCACGTCCTCAACAACCGCGACGGGCGCCGCGTCGCCGTCATCGTCAACGACATGAGCGAGGTGAACATCGACGCCGACCTCGTCCGCGCCGGGGGCGCCGACCTCTCGCGCACGGACGAGCGCCTCGTGGAGATGACGAACGGCTGCATCTGCTGCACCCTGCGGGACGACCTTCTGGCGGAAGTGCGCCGCCTCTGCGCCGAGGGGCGGTTCGACTACCTGCTCATCGAGGGCACCGGCATCGCTGAGCCCCTGCCGGTGGCCAGCACCTTCTCGTTCCGCGACGAGGACGGGCGCTCGCTCTCGGACGTCGCCCGCCTCGACACCATGGTGACGGTGGTGGATGCCGTGAACCTGCTGCGCGACTACGGCTCCGAGGACTTCCTGCGCCAGCGCGGCGAGACCGCCGGGGCGGAGGACACCCGCACCCTCGTGGATCTCCTCGTCGAGCAGATCGAGTTCGCCGACGTGGTGGTGGTCAACAAGGCCCGGGACGTCTCGCCCGAGCATCTCGCCCTCGTGTGCTCCGTCGTGCGGGGCCTCAATGCGGACGCTCGCATCGTCGAGGCGGCCCACGGCCGGGTCCCGCCCGACGCGATCCTCGACACCGGCCTGTTCGACGAGGAGAAGGCGCAAGCGCATCCCCTGTGGTTCAAGGAACTCTACGGGGCCCACGAGCACGTACCGGAGACGGAGGAGTACGGCATCGGCTCCTTCGTCTACCGGGCGCGCCGGCCGTTCGACCCGGAGACGTTCGACCGGTTCGTCCACGCCACCTGGCCGGGGCTCATCCGCGCCAAGGGGCATTTCTGGCTGGCGACGCGGCCCGACTGGGTGGGCGAGTTCTCGCTCGCCGGCGCCGTCGCCAAGGTCGGCGCCATGGGCTTCTGGTGGGCCGCCGTGCCCCGGACCCGCTGGCCCGAGATCGGCGCGTTCGCCGACAAGATGCAGGCGGTGTGGAGCGAGGTGTGGGGCGACCGGCGCCAGGAGCTCGTCTTCATCGGCACCGGGATGGACCGCGAGGCGATCACGGCGGCGCTGGATGCCTGCCTCGTCGGCGAGGCCTCGCCCCGGCGGTTCGATCCGGCGGCGTTCCGCCACCTGCCCGACCCGTTCCCCGTCTGGCAGCGCGGCGCGGCCTGATGGGGTTCTTCACCCGGGCGGAGCTGCGGGTCCGCGACGCCGCCCGTTCGGCGCGGATCGCCGCGATCAAGGCCGACCTCTGCGAAGGGCTCGGGCTGACGGACGACGACGCCGTGTCGGTGAACGAGATCGCCTGCGCCGAGGCCGGGTGCCCCGACATCGAGACGGTGGTGCTCGTCATGCGCGCGGGCGAACCGACCCGGGCGTTCCGCATCCGCCGCCCCCTCGACGGCGTCGCGCCCGCCGACCTCGCGGCCCTGCGGGCGGAAGAGGCGGACGCGCGGTCTGGGGTCTGACCGGCCGTCCTCACGCCTCCGCCCCGTCGCGGAGGAACGCCACCGCCCGGGCGACCACGTCCGGCCGGTACGCATGGGGGCCGTCGTATTCCACCGCCGTCACGTCGTAGCCGGCCTCGCGCAGGCGGGCGACGTGGATGCGCGCGCTGCGGTCGATGGGGATCTGCTCGTCCCGGGTGCCGTGGGACACGAAGATGCGCGGCGCGCCGACCTGGCAATGGACGGAGAGGAACCCGGCCGACGACGCGATCACGTGCGTGACCACGTCGCCGTTGGCGAGGCCGAGGGAGAGGGCGTAGCTGCCGCCGTCGGAATGCCCCGCGAAGGCGAACCGGGCGGGATCGAGGGGAAAGCGCGCCGCCACCGCCGCGAGGGCCAGGGACAGGCGCTCCCGGTCGGGGCCGTGGCCGCCGATCACGAGGTCCCAGGTGGGGAACAGGGACTGGGGCGCGAGCAGGAGGAACGGCTCCGCCCGCGCATGGGCCTCCAGCATCGGCAGGATCCGGTCCGCGCCGCCCCCGCCGCCGTGGAACAGCACCACGAGGGGCACGGGAGCCCCGGGCACCAGCCCCTCCGGCACCACCAGCACCGCGTCGCGGCTGTCGAACAGGCCGAGGCCGTGCCGCCCGGGCGGCAGGGGCGGCGCCGTCGGCAACCGGTGGGCGAAGCCGAGGCGGCCGGCGAGATCCGGCGGCAGGGGAACGCCCCCCGGCGCCGCCGCGCCCCCGGTCACGCCGCGTCCGCCGGGGCGAGGGGCTTGATCTTGAGCTGGTCGATCACCCACAGCCAGCCGCCATCCGCCTGGCGGCGCGCCGTCTCCACGGAGATCTGGCCGTTGGGCAGGCGCGCGAAGGTCATGGCGAGGTCCCCGTTGCGGACGGGCGGCAGGGCCTCGACGGCGGGAAAATCCGATTTGCGCGCCAGCAGGTCCGCGTAGAAGCGCCGGATCTCGGCGTGCCCCGTGGCGACGACGGCGCCGGCCGCCACCACCGCCTCCGGTTCGTAGAGGGCCACCAGCCCCTCGACGTCGCCCGCATTGGCGCGGGCGTTGAACAGGCGGGCGAGGTCCTCGGGCGCGTCGGCGCGGCTGTGGTCGGTGTCGGGCATCGCTGATGTCTCCTTACGCTCTGATGATCCGGCGTCACCGCAGGCGCCGGCCCGTCGCATCCGCCACGGACACCGTCACGGGAATCCCGGCCTCGACGCTCTGCGACACGGTGCAGAAGCGTTCGAACTGGGCCAGCACCCGGTCGAGGCGCGGCAGGTCGTCGGCCGGGCACCCGAGGGCGATGGCGACCTCGATCCCGCCGATGCGCAGGCGCCCCTCGGCGTTGCGCACGATCCGGCAATGGGCGTCCGCCGCCACGCCGCCCGCCTCCTGCCGGAACTTGCCGAGCGCGAAGACCAGGGAGGCGCACAGGCAGTTCGACACCGCCGCGACGAGGAGCTGTTCGGGGCAGGGGCCGAAACCCTCGCCGGCGGGGGGCGCCTCGTCGACGGGCAGGGCGGCGACGAGGCCGCCGAAATCCACCGTAAAGCGGTAGCCCCCGTCCTGGACGATCCGGATGCCGGGGCCGCGCCCGACCGCCGGGTCGAGGGCCGCCGGAGCGGGCGGGACCTCGGGGGAAGCCAGGGGGTCAGCGGAGGCGAGAGCCTCCCCGGAGGGGGGGATGGTCGGTTGACAGTCCGAAATGCTTGGCATACCAAATACCAACAACGGGCGGACAGAAAAAGCAAGTCCTCGTCACGCCCCGCAAGGCCGTCGTTGCCATCGATCCCATGGTGGGGAACGACCGAATGCCCGGAGGAAGCGATCATGCGCGTATCCGTCCCTCGACACCACCCCGGACAGTCTTTGCTGCACTTGCGAACGACTGTGGTGCTACGCAGCGAAACCGCATCGGACCCGCGCTGAACCATGGCGGGGACCGGCGGGACCGCCCCGTGGGCCGGGATCGATCCGGCCGGACTGGTGAACGCCATCGGTGACGCCGTGGTGGTGTCAGACCCCTCCGGCGCCATCGTGGTCTGGAATGCCGCCGCGACGCGGATCTTCGGCCACGACGCGGCCGAGGCGCTGGGGCAGTCCCTCGACCTCATCACCCCGGAGCGCCAGCGGCGGCGCCATTGGGACGGTTATTTCGAGACCATGCGGACGGGCGTCACCCGGTACGGCGCCGACGTGCTGCGGGTGCCGGCGGTCCACAAGGACGGCCACGCCCTCTCCATCGCCTTCACGGTGGGGATGCTGCACGGCCCCGACGGGGCGGTGACGGGCATCGCCGCCATCATCCGCGACGAGACCCGGCGCTGGACCGAGGAGCGTGATCTGCGCCGCCGCGTCGCCGAACTTGAATCCCGCGTGCCGTCACGGGGCGCGGTGGAGACGGCCTGACCGGGCCAGACGCCACAAGGCCAACACGAAGAGCCCGCGCCAAGCGGGCCGCACCGAAACGATTTCGTGTCCGTCACCGACCGATCAGGGAGAACGCCCCATGAGCAAGCCGCTCGAAGGTATCAAGATCATCGATTTCACCCACGTCCAGGCCGGTCCCGCCTGCACGCAGCTGCTCGCCTGGTTCGGCGCCGACGTGATCAAGGTCGAGCGTCCCGGCTCCGGCGACGTGACCCGCACGCAGCTGCGCCACGTCGAGGACGCCGACGCGCTCTACTTCACCATGCTCAATTCCAACAAGCGTTCGCTGACCCTCGACACCAAGACCCCCGAGGGCAAGGAAGTCCTCGAGACGCTGATCCGGCAGTCCGACGTCATGGTCGAGAATTTCGGCCCCGGGGCGCTCGATCGCATGGGCTTCTCCTGGGCCCGCATCCAGGAGCTCAACCCGGGCATGATCCTCGCGTCCGTGAAGGGCTTCTCCGACGGCCACCATTACGAGGACCTCAAGGTCTACGAGAACGTGGCGCAGTGCGCCGGGGGCGCGGCCTCCACCACGGGCTTCTGGGACGGGCCGCCCACCGTCAGCGCCGCCGCGCTGGGTGATTCCAACACCGGCATGCATCTCGCCATCGGCATCCTCACGGCGCTCCACCACAAGAACAAGACCGGCACCGGCCAGAAGGTCGCCGTGTCGATGCAGGATTCGGTGCTCAACCTCTGCCGGGTCAAGCTGCGCGACCAGCAGCGCCTCGACGCGCTCGGCTACCTCGAGGAATACCCGCAATATCCCCACGGCGAGTTCACCGACGTGGTGCCGCGCGGCGGCAACGCGGGCGGCGGCGGCCAGCCCGGCTGGGTGCTCAAGTGCAAGGGCTGGGAGACCGACCCCAACGCCTACATCTACTTCACCATCCAGGGCCACGCCTGGGCGCCGATCTGCAAGGCCATCGGCAAAGAGGAGTGGATCGACGATCCGGCCTACAACACCGCCCGGGCCCGCCAGGACAAGATCTTCGACGTGTTCGCGGTCATCGAGGCGTGGCTCGCCGACAAGACCAAGTTCGAGGCCGTCGACATCCTGCGCAAGTTCGACATCCCGTGCTCGCCGGTCCTGTCGATGAAGGAACTCTCCGTCGATCCGTCCCTGCGCGCCAGCGGCACCGTGGTCGAGGTCCAGCACCCGAAGCTCGGCTCGTACCTGACGGTGGGAAGCCCGATCAAGTTCTCGGACATGACCGTCGACATCGTGGCCTCGCCGCTGCTGGGCGAACACACCGACGCGGTGCTCCTCGACCTCGGCTACACCCAGCAGCAGATCGAGCACCTGCACCAGGCCCGCGCCGTCTGACGCCCCAGCCTGCCCGACGACGAAGCGGCGCGCCCCCGGGCGCGCCGTCTCGCGTTGCGGGTGGCGCCCGCCCCGAACGCCCCGAGGCCCGGTCCGACGATGCGCCCGTCCCTGCGTCACCTCCTGCCGGATTCCCCGCCCTTGAGCGCGCGCGAACGCCTGCGCTCGGCCGCCGGCGCCCTCGTCGGCGTCCTGGCGACGGGGCTGATCGGCCGCCTCGCCCTGGGGCCGGATCCGGCTTTGCCGGCCCTGGCCTGGCCGGCCCTCATCGCCCCCATGGGCGCCTCGGCGGTGCTGCTCTTCGCCGTTCCCGCGAGCCCGCTCGCCCAGCCCTGGTCCATCCTCGGCGGCAACGCCGTCGCCGCCCTCGTCGGCGTCACGGCGGCGGCCGCGATATCCGATCCCGTCGCGGCGGCGGCCGTCGCCATCGGGGCCGCCATCGGCCTCATGTCCACCCTGCGCTGCCTCCACCCGCCGAGCGGGGCCGTCGCCCTCACGGCGGTGCTCGGCGGCCCGGCGATCCGCGAACTCGGCTATGGCTTCGTCCTGTGGCCCGTGGCCGCCAATTCCGTCGCGATCCTCGCCGTCGCGGTCCTGTTCAACAACCTCACCGGACGTCCCTACCCGCACCGGGCCGCGACCGGCCACGGCACGGCCGATCCGGCGCCGTCCGCCCGGGGCGTCGCCGGCGCCGACCTCGACGCGGTGCTCGCCGCCTACGACGGCGTCCTCGAGATCGGGCGGGACGACCTGCGGGCGCTCCTGGCCGGGGCTCAGCTCGAGGCCTATCGCCGCCGCGCCGCCGGCCCGGTGACCTGCGCGGCCATCATGTCCCGCCACGTGGTGGCGATCGCGCCGCACGCGCCCCTGCACGAGGCCCTCGCCCTCCTGCGCCGCCACCGGGTCAAGGCCCTGCCGGTGACGGACGAGACTGCCCGCATCCTCGGCATCGTGACCCAGACCGACCTCCTCGACAGGACCGTGTGGGAGCGGCCCGGGCCCCGCCTCGGGCTCGGCCGGCGCCTCGCCCTGACCCTGGCCCGGGGGCGCGCCCCCCACGGCAGCGTCGAGGACATCATGACGAGCCCGGTCCGGTCCGTCCGCCCCGACACGCCCATCGCCGACCTCGTGCCGTGGATGCGGGACGCGGGCCTGTCGCACCTGCCCGTGGTCGGCCCGGACGACCGCCTCGTCGGCATCGTCTCCCAGGCCGACCTCGTGGCCGAATTGCTGGCCGAGGCCGTGGGCGGGCGCGGCACCGCGCCGGGCCCGTCCGAACCCGCCCTGGCGTAGGGCGCCACCGCGCGGCGGCGGTCACAAGCCGGACGCCGCCTCCGGCGCCAGCGCCTCGAAGGGCAGCCAGCCCTCGAACGGCTCCAGGCCGGTCTCGCAGCGGTGCCAGCGCCAGACCTGGCGCGCCGCGCTCGGCGTGTACCAGCGCCCGGCGCGGCCCTCCGCCAGGATGGTGCCGAGGGTCGTGTGGCGCAGCCACACCCGGTCGACGGTCTGGGGCGCCGTGCTCATCCGGCGCCATTCGGGACTGGTCTGCATGATCGCTCTCGCGGGGGAGGGGCCGGAACGGATGCGGGGCCGGACTTGCGTCCGGCCCCGTCTCCTCGTGCGGTGAGTTCGGTCAGGCGGTGACGATGCGCGGCGCCTGGACGGTCTCGGGGGCGATCTGCGCCTGGGCCACCACCCGCTTGCGCCAGGGCTTCAGCACCGCGATGGCGAGGAGCGAGGCGAGGAGGTTGGCGCCGGCGGCGACGAGGAACACCCCGTCCCAGCTGCCGGTCGCCTGCTGCAGGTAGTTCGCCACCGGCACGAGGAGGGCCGCCGTGCCCTTGGCGGTATAGAGCAGGCCGGCATTGGTGGCGGCGAACTTGGTGCCGAAGGTGTCGGTGCAGGTGGAGGGGAAGAGGGAGTAGATCTCGCCCCAGGCGAAGAACACGAAGCCCGAGAGCAGCACGAACCACAGGGGATCGTGACCCCAGAGGTAGAGCATGTAGATGCCGAAGCCTTCCATGGCGAAG
>Ga0182231_1000004_pt1 | contig 128660 bp, 115 predicted proteins | sample G6R1MG_29_FD_129667 | JGI IMG/M metagenome (GOLD analysis project Ga0182231, IMG submission 129667) | Miscanthus phyllosphere microbial communities from Michigan, USA - G6R2_NF_07NOV2016_LD1 MG | ecosystem: Host-associated > Plants > Phyllosphere > Phylloplane/Leaf | place: USA: Michigan...
AGCTACGCCGACCTCACCGAGATCGTCACCCGCGTCGCGACGCAGCGGCGCTTCGCCCTCATCGAGGCTCTGGCGGAGGCTATCGCCGCCGAGATCCTCGCGCATCACCCCCTCGTCGAGTCCCTGAGCGTGCGGGTGGACAAGCCGAGCGCGCCGGTGCCGGCCGTCCTCGAGGGCGTCGCCATCGAAATCACCCGGCACCGGGCCGGGGGCGCTTCGTGAAGGCGGCGTATCTCGGCCTCGGCAGCAACATCGGCGACAAGGCCGCCACCCTTGCCGAGGCGGTGGCGCGCCTTGCCGTGACACCGGGCATCCGCGTCACCGCGCGCTCGGCCGACTACCGTACGCCGCCCTGGGGCGACACCGACCAGGACTGGTTCCTCAACGCAGCGCTGGGCGTCGAGACTACGCTGTCGCCGCACGCCCTCCTCGAGGCGGGCCTCGCCATCGAGACCGCCATGGGCCGTGTGCGCGAGCGCCGCTGGGGGCCGCGCGTCATCGACATCGACGTCTTGTCCTACGCGGGCGCCACCATCGCCGACGAGCGCCTCGTCCTGCCGCACCGCTTCGTGCGCGAGCGGGCCTTCGTTCTCGTGCCCCTGGCCGAAATCGCCCCCGACCTGGTGATCGGTCCCGAGACGGTTGCACAGGCCTTGGCCAAGCTCGACACCACCGGGATCGAGCGGGACCCGGCATGAAAAAGCCGGGGCGCGTGGGCGTCCCGGCTGTTTGGAAGATCAGGGCTTTGTGGGTTCGAGGAGTTTGTTGCCTTCCTCTTCGAGAAGCGGCACGTCGAAGTCCCGCAGTACCGTCTCGATGTCGGCGCGGCGCTTGCGCAGGATCGTGTTGAGGGTCCGCTTCCAGTCGTTCTCCTCCATCCGCACCCCGAGGGCGATGCGGAAGGTGAGCGGCGGCCGGTCGGGCTCCTCAAGGAGCGGCACCACCGCCATGGGAACGCCGCTCTGTTTCGCCAGCCAGCCGGCGGCCGGCCCCCACAGGATCGCCGCGTCGATGCGCTTCTCGGCCAAGTCCGCGATGACCTCGGCCGCGATGGTCTGGTGCTTGCGCGCCGGATCGAGCTGGTAGGGCGCGTAAGCCTTCATCGTGCTGACGAGACCGAGTTCACCCATCCGGTTCACCGGCGGCGTGCCGCCGATGACGCCGATGGCCTTGCCCTTGAGGCGGGGATCGTCGAGTCGCGTCACCCCGTCGAGCTCGCCCTTGCGCGTGACCAGGGTGTAGGCCGAGCGATAGTACGGGTTGGTGTGCTGCACGAGTTCGCCGCCGGACGCCGACCCCATGATGACGTCGCACAAACCGGTTCCGAGGGTGTTGCGTACGAATCCCGGCCCCTGCGTCAGCCAGTAGTACCGGACCTTGACCTTCAGCTCCTCGGCGATGATCGCCGCGATCCTGTTCTCGAACCCGTCCTCCTTGCGCTCGGAGAACGGCATGTTGCCCGGATCGCCGCAGACGCGGAGCGTGTCCGTCGTGACGAGATCGGGCAGCGATTGTGCCAACGCGGATCGCGCCCCTGCCGTGGTGAGCAGGAGCGCGAGGGCGAGGCCGGTTCGGGCTCTGAAGCGGATCATCAGCCGCCCAGGCACTCCTTCTCGGCCGTCCGGGCAGCCTCAGGCTTCTCTTCTTTGTCCGTCGGCCGGATGCGCGGCATCGCGCCGGAGGCGCGGGCCTTCAGGTAGACGTAGAGGTCGTCGGCGTAGCACATGACGTTCTTGTTATCGCCGAAGGCGGGCATGACCCGCTCCTGGCCGGCTTGGGAGTCGCGCTTGCCGCCGGCGAGGATGCCGATGAACTCCTCGTAGTTGATGGTCTTGAGCGAATCCTTCAGGGCCGGTGCATAGGTCGAGCCCATGGCGTCGGGACCGTGGCAGACGTGGCACTCGGCATGGTAGCGGCGGTAACCCGAATAGGCATACCAGTCGAACTTCTTGCCATCATTGGTGATGTGGAAGGTCGGATGGCCTTCCTTGTCGAAATATTTGCCGTCTTCCACTTTCACGGCCGCGAAGTTGTCGATCAGCTTCTGATCCTTGTCGGGCGCGTTGGGGTCGAGCTGGTTGGCGAGCGCCGGATCTGCCTTCTTCGCATCTTCGGCATGGACCACGAAGGTCGAGACGGACACGAGTGCGAGGGCGGCTACGAACGGACGAATGACGGCTCTGTTGATAGTATACAACGACGTTTCTCCCGGGAACGCAACGTCGGCCTTCGGGCCGCGCAGCTCACGTATAATTTGTCTAATCCTAACCAGAAAGGTGCCGGCGCGGAAATCCGCGCCGGCACCCTATTCTTTCAAACTACCTGCGACCGATTAGTTCGGCAGCGAGAAGACGGTCAGCTGACCACCGAGGTTGGTGTAGTTCGACAGGGCGGCGTAGCCACCCACCGCGCCGAGACCGGCGTTCGGGTCGGTCAGGCCGGCCGCGAGGCCGATGCCGGCCCAGCCACCAACACCCGACAGGATGCCGACGTACTGCTTGCCCTTGTGGCTGTAGGTCATCACGTTGCCGATGATGCCCGACGGGGTCTTGAACTTGTAGAGTTCCTTACCCGTCTTGGAGTCGACAGCCTTCAGGTAGCCTTCCAGGGTGCCGTAGAACACCACGTCACCAGCGGTGGCGAGGGCGCCGGACCACACCGAGAACTGCTCGGGGTTCGACCACTTGATCTGGCCCTTCACGCCGTCCCAGGCGATGAAGTTACCCATGCCGCCGTGGCTGCCGGGAGCGGGGTACATGGCGAGCGTCGCACCGACGTAGGGCTGGCCCGGGGTGTAGGAGACCCGGAAGGGCTCGTAGTCCATGCAGACGTGGTTGGTGGGCACGTAGAACAGGTTGGTCTTCGGCGAGAACGCCGCAGGCTGCTGGTCCTTGGTGCCGAGAGCGGCGGGGCAGATACCCTTGGAGTTGGTATCCTCACCGTTCTGCTCGGTGGAGTACTTGGCCTGGACGAGGGGACGACCGTAGGTCTTCGAGCCCTTGTCCATGTCGACCTTGGAGGCCCAGTTCACCACCGGATCGAACTTCTCGGCGACCAGGAGCTCGCCGGTGGCGCGATCAAGGGTGTAGCCGAAGCCGTTACGATCGAAGTGGGTGAGCAGCGGACGCTCCTTGCCGTCGATCTTCTGATCCGTGAGGATCATCTCGTTGATGCCGTCGTAGTCCCACTCGTCGTGCGGGGTCATCTGGTAGACCCACTTGGTCATGCCGGTATCGGGGTTACGAGCCCAGATGGTCATGGACCACTTGTTGTCGCCCGGACGCTGCTTGGGGTTCCAGGTCGAGGGGTTGCCCGAGCCGTAGTAAACGAGGTCCAGCTTCGGATCGTAGGAGAACCAGCCCCAGGTGCAGCCGCCGCCGGTCTTCCACTGATCGCCTTCCCAGGACTTCAGGGAGGAATCCTTGCCGACTGGCTTTCCGAGCGAGGTGGTCTTCTCGCCGTCCATGATCATCTGCTCGTCGGTGCCGACGGAGTAACCGCGCCACACCTTCTTGCCGGTCTTGGAGTCGTAGGCGGTGACGTGGCACTGCACGCCGAACTCGCCGCCGGAGATGCCGACGATGATCTTGTCCTTCACGGGCAGGACGGTGGCGGTGTTGGTCTCGCCCTTCTTGGGGTCGCCGTTGACGACGGACCAGTTCACCTTGCCCGACTTGGCGTCGAGGGACACGACGGTGGTGTCGGCCTGATGCAGGATGATGTTGCCGTCGGCGTAGGCGAGACCACGGTTGACCGTGTCACAGCACATGACCGGGATGACGCTCGGGTCCTGCTTGGGCTCGTACTTCCAGACGATCACGCCTTCCTTGTCGAGGTCGAGGGCGTAGACGATGTTCGGGAAGGGGGTGTGGACGTACATCATGTTGCCGACGACGAGGGGCGAACCCTCGTGACCGCGCAGCACGCCGGTCGAGAACGTCCAGGCGACCTGGAGCTGCTTGACGTTGCTGGCGTTGATCTGGTCGAGCTTCGAATAGCGGGTGTTGCCGTAATCGACGGTCTGAAGGACCTGCTCGGCCGGGTTGGCCGTGCGCTTCAGGACGTCTTCGTTGGCGAGGACCGGGCTCGAAGCCACCAGGCCGGCGCCCAGGGCGAGAAGGTGAACCGCTCTCATGCATTCCTCCGACAAGTCTTGACACCGGCCGCCCGCGGATCGTGACATTCGCGGGTTTTCGATGCGACCTGCTGTTTGCGACAGGGACAGGTTGCGCTTCCGTAGCGGGCGGACGACCGGGCCGGACCGTGAGGTCGTGGACCGGGCATCCAGGCCGAGGGCCGCTATCCCTTTGCGGCGCCCCTCGAAACCGAAGCTTGAATGAACTCTAAGAAAAATTCCCGGCCCGTCAACTCGCTTTGTGTGAGTTTCATGAGGCTAGGCCGCAGGTCGCGAGGCCGCGACCTTGGTGAACCATACCCTAATGTTGCGGCGCAAACGATGTTGCGGTGCAAAAACCGCAAATCCGTGATGAAAGCTTTTTATAAGAGGCGGCTGATCTTATGCGTGAAATGCATGGGATCGGGCACGATCGCTGCGTGTCCCCCGTCCGGTGTGGGCCGGTGTGCGGTCTCGGGACTGAGCCATGCGGGCGCGAGCCTGCCGCCGCACCACCGGACGGTCGAGAAGCAAAATAATGCATGGCGACCGAGAGTCCGCCGGAGCGGTCGCGCGACCCGCATTCGAGGGGTTCCGGCCTTCCCGGCGCTCGATGCGTTGTCTCGCCGCATCGGAAGACGCGTGGACATCGTCGGGCGTGGGCCGCCCCGCCCTCTCACACGGCGATGATGCCGGGGTAGCGGCGGGCGAGATCGGCACGGGTCGCGTCGGCCCAGGGCCGGTCGCGGGCCTCGCGCGGCCGGTCGAGGGCCACGGTGGCGACCCGGCGCGCCGGGCGGGCCGAGACGAGCACGAGGCTGTCTGCGATGGCGATGGCCTCGGCGACGTTGTGGGTCACCATCAGAACGCCCATCCCGGTTCCACCGACGCTGTCGACCACGAGGCCGCGCAGGGCCGCCGCCGAGGCGTCGTCGAGGGAGACGAACGGCTCGTCGAGGACGAGGATGCGGGGCGCCTGGGCGAGCGCCCGGGCGAGGGCGACGCGCCGCGCCATGCCGAGCGACAGGGCGCCGGGATAGCGCGTTCGCCACGGGGTGAGGCCGAGGGAGTCGAACAGCCCGTCGAGGTCGCGGCCGCGCGCGGCGCGCGGCAGGGCGAGGCGCACGTTCTGCTCCACGGTGCGCCACGGCAGCAGGCGCGGCTCCTGGAACACCATCGCGATGCCGGCGGTCTCCGGATCCGGGGTCACGCTGCCGTCGTAGGCGGCGTCGAGGCCGAGCAGGATGCGCAGGGTCGTGGTCTTGCCCGCCCCCGAGGGGCCGATGAGGCAGGTGATCTCCTTCGTCCGAAGGGAGAAGCGCAGGTCCCGCACGGCCTCGACGGGCTCGGGGCCGCCGGCGCCGTAGACCTTGGAGCGGATGTCGACGGTGAGGGCCGCCGGCCCGGCCCCGGGCCCATCGCCGGCGCCGGGCTCATCTCCAGCGGCGGACATGGGCTTCCAGGCGCTGGAGGACGAGGATGTCGATGGCGATCATCACGCTCATGAACACGATGCTGTAGCCGAGAATCGCCGCCACGTTCAGGCTCTGGACGAAGTAGTAGTTGATGGCGAACCCGACCCCGTTGGGGCGCCCCAGCAGCTCGATGACGAGGACGATCTTCCAGGCCAGCGACAGGCCGGAGCGGGCGGCCGCCACCACGAAGGGCTGGAGCTGGGGCACCAGCACGTGGGCGATCCAGGTGCGGCGGTCGAAGCGGTAGGTCCGGGCCATCTCCTCGAGCTGCGGATCAAGGCCGCGCGCGCCCTCGCGCAGGATCACCGCCACGTTGGGCAGCTTGTTGAGCACCACGGCCAGCACCGCCGCGCCCTCGTTGAGCCCGACCCAGATGTAGGCCAGCACCGTGATGACGAGGGCCGGCGTGTTGAGGAGGACGAGGAGCGGCGTGTCGAGGACGAGGTTGAGGCGCCGCGACCGTCCGAGGGCGATACCGAGCAGCACGCCCAGCACCATGGCGAGCACGAAGGACACGCCCACCCGCGCCAGCGTGATGCCGACGTTCCACAACAGGTCGCCCGAGGCGGCCTCGCTCCGGATGAAGTCCAGGATCGCCAGGGGCGCCGGCAGCAGCCGCGAGCCGGCGGCCACGGCGGCCGCCTGCCACCCGGCCAGGAGGACGAGGACCGAGACGAGGCGGGTGACGGATCCCATGACGCTAGGACACCATGGCGTCAGCGCGGCCCAGGCGCCTTAGCCATTCGCCGTGCCGTCGTAGTACAGGTCCGGCGGCAGGGTGGCCCCGGCGCCGACGAGGCGTTCGCCCCCGAGGCGGGCGAGGACGCCGTAGAGGCGCTCGCCGTCCGCGCGCTCGGCGGCGAGGGACCGGCGCGGGATGCCGGCGAGGAAGTCGCGCTTGAGGGCCTCGAAGGTGGCCGCGTCCTCGGCCGCCATGAGGGGGCGGACCACGTCCCAGGCGGAGGCGTCGCTGGCGAGCATGTCCTTGGCCGCCTTCGACGCGCGGGTGAAGCCAGCCACCGCCTCGGACTTGGCGCCGACGGTCTCGCCCGTCAGGAGGTAGCCGATGAGCGCCATGGAGCCCCTGGCGCCGAAGGCCCGCATGATGTCGTCGGACCCGATGAGGCGCCGGAACCCCTTCGGCTCCAGGCGCGCGCAGTAGGTCCAGTACAGCAGGCCGGCATCGAGCTCGCCCTGCTCCAGCTTGAGCGCCAGGAGCGGCGGCGCGCCGAACGCGATGGTCGCCTCGGTCTCGAGGTCGATTCCGGCGGTGTCGCGGGCCTGGGCCTTGAGCAGGAGCCAGTTCTTGTCGAGGGGCCCGCCGGCGACGCCGAGGCGCTTGCCCTTGAGATCCTTGAGGGTGGCGATGGGGCTTCCCCCCGGCACCATCAGGGAGCCTTCGGTCGTGGAATAGGGGAAGAACCGCATGGCGCGGCCCTCGTTGCCGAGGCGGGCCGCCCACAGGAGGTCGCCCACGATGGTGTCGACCTGACCGCCCTGGAAGGCGATGCGGGCGGCATCGTTGCCGGCGAGCTTGACCACGTCGAGGGTGAAGCCGTTGGCCGCGTCGAGGCCGCGCGCCTTGATCACGGCGGCCTCCCACGACACCGTGCCGAAGGGCAGGCTGCCGACGGAGATTTTCGGAGTCGCCGCCCGGGCGGAACGACCGGCCAGGGGCAGACACGCCGCCGTCGCGAGCAATCCGCGCCGTGACAGCATAGGCGGTCCCTCCCTTATTCTGTTGAGAGTCTCAATAGAATGTCCCGGTTCGGCCGTCCACCGGCGCGGCGGCGCCCGGCCTGAGGCGAAACGGCCCGCGATCTTGCGCGGCGTCCCGCCCCGTCGCAGGGTCGCCGCCAGACCCCCGGCCTATGGCGCCGGGCAACGGGAGACCCGACCATGGCCGAACCGCGCGAACCCGTCCTCGACGACGCCACCATCGAGGCCCGCCTCGCCGCCGAGCTGCCGGCCTGGCGCCTGGAGGACGGCTGGATCAAGCGCACCTACAAGACCGCGAGCTGGAAGAGCACGCTCATGGTGATCAACACCGTGGGGCACCTGGCGGAGGCCGCCTGGCACCACCCCGACCTCACCGCCTCCTACGCCTGGGTCGAGGTGCGCCTGACCAACCATGCGGCGAAGGGCGTGACCGAGAAGGACTTCGCCCTCGCCCGGAAGATCGAGGAGGTGGTCGGCTGGCAGCCCGGCACCGAGGGCGGCGCCCTGGAGGGCACGCCCACGGACCCGCGCTTCGCCTACATCAAGCACGACAAGTAGGCGTCACTCCGCTTGCTTCACCCGGCGGCATTCGGTCTTGAGGTAGCTCGTCCTGCCCACTTCGTCGCGCAGATCCGTGCGGGCGATGATCTCCTGCCAGCCGCTGGTGCAGCCGAGTTCGTTGGCGACGCGGACCTTGCGGACCTCGCTCGCCCTGTCGTCGGTGCAGCCCTCGATGGGGATGCCGTTGGCGCAGACGAGGACGACGGCGATGAAGGCGTTCACGGGCGGGCTCCGGTCCCTGTTGGCTCGACAGGGTACGCGCCGTGCCGTCCGTGGGTTTCAGCCGACGGCGAGGATCGTGTCGGGCGCGTAGGTCCCGCCCTCCACCGGGTTGGCGACCCAGCGGGTGCGCCCGACCCGCAGGTCGTGCGCGGCGTGGAAATGCCCCGAGATCCAGAAGTCCGGCCGCGCGGACTCGGCCAGATCGTCCAGCACCGTGGTGGCGTAGAAGGCCGGCAGCCACCACGGCACGCCGGGCGCCCCGCGGAACGCGTCCGCCGCCGCCGTCCCGGCCGGGTGATGGGTCACGCACACGGTGGGGCCGTCGTGGGGCGCCGACAGGGCCGCGACGAGCCCCGCCCGCTCGCCCGCATGCGCCGCCATGGCGTCCTGCGGCGACCAGACCGAGCCGTCGCCGTTGCGGATGGCGCCCCGGAACTCGCGCGACCCCGTGACGGGGTCGGTCATGCGAGCCGCGGCGTACGCGACGGGATCGGCGGGCCGGTCGGGCGTGTCCGCGTCGAGCCAGCGCCCGGCGAGGCGCCAGTCCGTCCACAGGGTGGTGCCGGTGAAGCGCACGCCGTCGAGGATCACGGACGCACCGCCCTGGAGCAGGTGGATCGCATGGCCCGCCCCGTTCAGGCGGGCGACCTCGGCCTCCAGGGCGGCGAGGAGCTCGGGCGCGGTCCGCTCGTCGCCGGTCGGGGCGTAGCGCTCGTGGTTGCCCGGAACCAGCACGATGGGCCGGCCCTGCGCCAGGGCCACCACCGCCGCGAGCCCCCGCTCGGGCTGGCCCTCCCACAGGTCGCCCGCGCAGGCGAGCACGTCGAAGGCGGGGCGCGGCGGCGGGATGCGTTCCAGGCGGCGGCGCTCGAGGTGGAGGTCCGAGATCGGGAAGACGCGCATGGAGTTGGAGATTCCGAAGGTCAGGCCGCCGCTTTCGCCGCGCGCCACTCGGCGCGGGCCGCCCGCAGGATGTCGCCGGCCGAATCCGCGTTGAGGACCGCGATGCCGGCCGCCGCGACGAGGTCGGGCCAGGGCGAGAGGGTGAGCGCCGTGACGAGGCCGGCGGCGATGATGGCCAGGTTCGCGTAGGCGTCGTTGCGGGCCGAGAGGTAGGCCGCCCGGGTCAGGCTGCCGCCGCCGTCGCGGTGGCGCGCCAGCATGGCCGCGCAGGCGAGGTTGACAGCCAGGGCCGCGAGGCCCGTGAGGGTCAGCGCCAGGGGCGCCGGGGGGGTGAGGTCCGAGAACTTCTCCCAGGCGGCGTAGGCGGTGGCGAGCCCCGGGATCACCAGGATGGCGGCCAGCACCATGCCGAGGCGCGCCCGGTTGCGCACGCTCCAGCCGATTCCGGCGAAGATGAGCAGGTTGATGGCCGCGTCCTCGAGGAAGTCGAGGCTGTCGGCGATGAGGGCGATGGAGCCGATGGCGAGCGCCACGGCGATCTCGATGCCGAAGAATCCGATGTTCAGCGCCGCCACCCGGGCGACGACGGGGCGGAGCGCGGGGCTGGCGGCGGGTCGGGTCACGGGGGCGTCCCTGGGGCATGGGTCCGACCGGACCGGCCGGCCCGGAGCGGAGGATGCGCGCGATGGCGAGCCTCATCGCCGATGCGCTTCGCCCTGTCGAGGGGTGGCCCCGCCGCACGGATCGGCGGATCAGGTCCCGCGCGCGATGCGCCGGTCGCGCACGTCCTTCAGGGCGCGCCGGTGCTTGGGGCCGTTCGCCGGCGGCTTCGGATCCAGGGAGGCGCCCGGCGGCGGCAGCGCGGGGGTGAGCGTCGGATCGTAGGCCAGGCGCGGCACCGGCCGAACCCGCGGGACGCTCTCCCACTCGACGGTCACCGGGACGGGCACGCCCGGTCGTCGCGCCCTGCGGGCGGGCCGCTTCGGCCTTCGCAGGCGATCGGCCGCGAAGGCCACGAGCGCCGCCAGCAGGCAGGCGCAGGCGAGACCGAGGTTCTCCGGCCGCGGCGTCTCGCTCAGCATCAGGACGACGAGTCCCGTCACCGCGAACGCCGACCCGACATGCCGGGGTGCGAAAGGGTCGAGGTCGTGCATGCCCCCCTTGTCGACCCCGGATCTCGCCGGAGCGTGAAGGCGACCCCTCGCATTGTCTCGATCTCCCTTCGGCACGGGCCGCCCGCCCGTGGCCCGAGACTGGATTTGGACGCGCGCCTGTGCGAGGCGATCATGATCTGCCGCGCGTCCCCGGGCGCGCCGCGAACGCATGCGTGCCACGACGGCAACGAGACGGGGGGAACTGCCTATGATGCCCGAACTGCGCGTCCTGTATTTCGAGGACCTCGAAGTCGGCCTGTCCGAGACCCTCAACAAGGAAATCTCGTCCTCCGACGTGGTGGGCTTCGCCGAGATCACGGGTGACCGCAACCCGATCCACCTGTCCGAACACTTCGCCGCCCGCACGCCGTTCGGCACCCGCATCGCCCACGGCCTCTACACCGCCGGCCTCATCTCGGCGGTGCTCGGCACCCGCCTGCCGGGCCCCGGCGCCATCTACATCAGCCAGACCCTGAACTTCCGCGCACCCGTGCGGATCGGCGACACGGTGCAGGTCACCGTCGAGGTGGCCGAACTCGTGCCCGAGCGCCGCCGCGCCCGCCTCAAGTGCACCTGCTCGGTGGCCGGCGAGATCGTGCTGGACGGGGAGGCCCTGGTGAAGGTGCCGACGAAGGCCGAGGCCGATCCCCTCGCCATCCGCATGGGCGGCCGCCCGCCGAGCGCCTGACCCGACCCTTGGCGCCGATCCCCGTCGACAGTCCGGCCGACCCCCGTCTGGCGCCCTACACGGCCATGCGCGAGCGCGACCTCGTGGGCCGCGCGGGCCGCTTCATCGTCGAGGGCGAGGTCACCCTGCGGGTGATGCTCTCGGGGCGGGCGCGGTTCTCCCTGGAGTCGATCCTGCTCCTGCCGGAGCGCGTGGACGGCCTGGCCGACCTCCTGCCCGACGCGGTCCCGGTCTACGTGGCGGACAAGGCCGTGATGAGCGCCGTCACGGGGTTTCCGATCCATCGCGGCGTCCTCGCCGTGGGGCTTCGCGGCCCGGAGGTCGTCCTCGCGGTGCCGCCGGCCCCGGCGCCCGCCCTCGTGGTCGGCCTCGTCGGCCTGACCAATCACGACAATGTCGGCGGCCTGTTCCGCAACGCCGCCGCCTTCGGGGCCGACGCGGTGCTCCTCGACGCCGGCACCTGCGATCCCCTCTACCGCAAGGCGATCCGGGTCTCGGCCGGGGCGGCCCTCACGGTGCCGTTCGGGCGCCTGCCCGACGGCGCGGCGCTCCTCGCCTTCGCGCAGGCCCACGCCCTCGTGCCCCTGGCGCTCAGCCCCGCCGGCCGCGAGACCCTGTCCGAGCTGGATCCCCCGGCGCGCGCCCTCCTGCTCCTCGGCACGGAGGGCCCCGGCCTGCCCTCGGCCCTCATGGCCCGCGCCCGGACGGTGCGGATCGCCATGGCGCCCGGGTTCGATTCCCTCAACGTCGCCACCGCCGGGGCGCTGGCGCTGCACCACCTCGCCGCGCGGCGCTCGGGGTAGGGGCGCTCCGCTCGATCGCCCGTCGGCATCCCCGAATCGCCCCTCGGCCGGCACGCGACAATCCGTGGCTCTTGCCCTGCCGGCCGCTACGCTCAAGATTGCACCCGTGCGTCGGACGGCGTGCGTTGCGGATCCGGACCGGGCGAAGGGGCCATGGCCGGGCGATCGATCGGGAGTTGTGAGCGTTGCTGCAGTCACGGGATGGCTTGCGGACCCTGTCCGGACGCCGGGTCATCATCGTCGGCGCCGGTCCCGGCGGCCTCGCCACGGCCCTGCTGCTGGCGCGCGCGGGCGTTCACGTCACCCTCCTCGAGAAGGACCCGGCGGTGGGCGGCCGGACCAAGACCGTGGAGGCGCCGGGCGGCTACCGCTTCGACATCGGGCCGACCTTCTTCCTCTATCCACAGATTCTCGCCGACATCTTCGAATCCTGCGGCGAGCGCCTGGAAGACCACGTCAAGCTCGAGCGCCTCGATCCGCAATATCACCTCGTCTTCGAGGAGAACGGCGCGATCTCGGGCACGATCCAGGCTACCAACGACATGGAGCGCCTGGAGGCCGAGGTCGCCCGCATCGCGCCGGACGACGCGAAGAACGTGCGCAAGTTCTTTTCCGACAACCGGGTCAAGCTGAAGTTCTTCAAGCCGGTGCTGGAGCAAGCCTTCCACACCCTGCGCAGCATGGCCTCCCCGGCGATGATCGCCGCCCTGCCCCATCTCCATCCGGGGCGCAGCGTCGACAAGGACCTGCAGCGCTACTTCGCCGACCCGCGCGTGCGCCTCGCCTTCGCGTTCCAGACCAAATACCTCGGCATGTCGCCGTTCCGGTGCCCGAGCCTGTTCACCATCCTGTCGTTCCTCGAATACGAGCACGGGGTCTATCACCCCGTCGGCGGCTGCGGCGCCGTCTCGGAGGCGATGGCGGGGCTGGCCCGGCGCATGGGCGTCGACATCCGCCTCGGCGCGAGCGTCGACCGGGTGCTGTTCGAGGGGAAAAAGGCCTGCGGCGTCGTCTGCGGTGGGGAGACGATCCAGGCCGACGCGGTGGTGATCAACGGCGATTTCGCCAAGGTGATCAAGGATCTGGTGCCCCAGTCCCACCGCCCGCGCTGGCGCGACGCCAAGATCGAGAAGGCGCGCCTCTCGTGCTCGACCTTCATGCTGTATCTCGGGATCGAGGGACCGGCGCCGGAGGCGCTCGGCCATCACACCATCCTGCTGTCGGAGGATTACGCCCGCAACATCCGCGAGATCACCGGCGGCACCCTGCCGATGCAGCCCTCGCTCTACGTCCAGCACGCCGGCTTCACGGACGGCGGCATGGCGCCGCCCGGCCACACCAGCCTCTACGTCCTCGTGCCCGTGCCCAACCTCAAGGCCGACATCGACTGGGCGACCACGCGGGCGAGCTATCGCCGCCTCGTCCTCGACCGCCTGAAGATCCTCGGGCTGGGCGACATCGAGGAGCGCATCCGCTACGAGCGCATCGTCGATCCGACGGAGTGGCGCGACGATTTCTTCGTCCACGAGGGCGCCACCTTCAACCTCGCCCACGACCTCATGCAGATGCTCTACTTCCGCCCGCACAACCGCTTCGGGCCGGGGCTCTATCTCGTCGGCGGCGGCACCCATCCGGGCTCGGGCCTGCCGGTGATCTACGAGGGCGCGCGCATCACCGCCCGCCTGCTCATCGAGGAACTCTCGGCCGGGCGCGTCGGCGCCGAGGCTGCCGGCGTGCCGAGCACGGCCCCGCTGGCCACTTCAGGCGACGCCGCGTGAGGGGTTTTTCGGGGGACCCGTTCGGGCCATGGGGGGCTGTCCTTTTCGATGGACGCGTCAAAGGAGTCTCGGGTCCCCTCTCCTGGAAGGAGAGGGACGGGGGGAGGTGTGCGAACTCTCCAGATAAGTCACACACCTCACCCCAACCCTCTCCTTCCAGGAGAGGGAGTCCCATTCCGTCCGTCCGATGGCCAGCGCTGGGCTGTGTCATGGCGCGTGTCGTTACCTTCACGGCTGCCCTCATGGCGGCCCCCGCCTCGGCCGCCACCGTGGCGGTGACCGTGGACGGGATCGAGCCCGTGCCCTCCACCCTCTACGTCGCCCTGTGCCAGGGCGGCCTGTCGGAGGCCGAATGCCGGATCGGGCAGGACGCGCCCGTCCAGGGCGCGAGCCAGCGCGTGGTGTTCGAGGGCGTCGCGCCCGGCGCCTACGCGGTGGCGGCCTTTCAGGACCAGAACGGCAACCGCCGCCTCGACCGCACCGGCCTTGGCCTGCCCACCGAGCCCTACGGCTTCTCGGGCGCGCCCGAGCGCACGGCCCGGCCGGATTTCGCCCGCGCGCAGGTCGCCGTGCGCGAGCCCGGCCTGTCCCTGCGCGTGCGCCTGACCCGCGCCCTGCCCCGCCGCTGACCGCCCCCGTGACGTCCGACGCACCCCTGGTCGTGGTCCGGGGGGCCACCCTGAGCTACCGCGACCGCCGCGTCCTCGACGGCGTCGACCTCGACCTCCGCGCCGGCCGCACCGTGGCCCTGCTCGGGCCCAACGGGGCGGGCAAGACCTCCCTGATGCGCCTCGTCGCCGGGCGCCTCGCCCCGCAGGCGGGCACCGTGCGGGTCGGGGGATGCGATCCGCACGCCGTCCACGCCGCCCGCCGGGCCATCGGTTGGGTGCCCCAGGACATCGCGCTCTATCCCCGCCTCACGGTGGCCGAGAACCTCGACGTGTTCGCCCGCCTCGCCGGCCTGTCCCGGCCGGCGCGCCGCGCGGCTCTCGCCGACGCCCTCGACCTCACGGGGATCGCGGAGGTCGCCCGGCGCCCCGTCGGCCTGCTGTCGGGCGGCTACCAGCGGCGGGTCAACATCGCCGCGAGCCTCATGGCCCGGCCCCGCCTCGTTCTTCTCGACGAGCCGACGCAGGGGGTCGACCTCCACGCCCGCGCGGCGATCCACGCCGTGCTGGAGCGCCTGCGCCGCGAGGGCGCCGCCCTCCTTGTCGCCACCCACGATTTTTCCGAGGCCGAGCGCCTCGCCGACCGGGCGGCCTTCCTCGCCCGAGGCCGCATCGTGCGCGAGGGCGCCCTGCCCGACCTCCTCGCGCGCCTGCGGGGCGGCGCCCCCGAGCACGAGGTCGCCTTGTCCAGCCTCGTCTCCGGCCCGGCCGAGGCCGCCCTGCGCCGGGCGGGGTTCGCACCCGTGGACACCGGCCTCACCTGGCGGGCGCTGCCCTCCGCCGGTCCGCGCCCCGACGCCGCCACCGTGCTGGACGCCCTGCGGGCCGAGGGCGTTCCCGTCGCCGAGATCCGCATCCGCACTCCCGGGCTGGAGGCGGTCTACCGCGACGCGCTCGGCCTGTGGGAGCCGGCCGACCCCGTCCGCCTCCGCCGCCGGGAGGGCGCCGCGCCATGATCGCCGCCGCCTTCCGGGTGATGCTGCTCGGCCTCGTGCGCGACCGCGCCGCCCTGGTCATGGCCTTCGTGCTGCCCACCGTGATCTTCGTGATCTTCGCCGCCATCTTCTCGGGCGCCATCGGCGAGCGCATCCGCATCCATCTCGGCCTCGTCGACCTCGCCCGCACGGCCACCACCCAGCGCCTCGCGACGGCCCTGGAGGCCGACCCGTCCCTGCGCATCGCCCGTCTGTCCGTCGCCGACGTCGCGGGCGCCGCCGCCGCCGTGCGCCGGGGCGAGGTCGACGTCGCCCTGGTCCTGCGCGGCGACCTCGACGCCGCGCCCGCCGGGACGGCGCCGGCCGAGCAGCCCGTGGTGCTCGTGGAGAACCCGGCCCGGGCGCTCGCCACCCCCATCGCGCTCGGCCAGTTCCAGCGGGTGCTGAACGCTGCCCTGCCCGACGTGGTGCTGGCCCGGATCGTCGCCGACGTGGAGCGGTCGGGCAAGATCGGCGCCGACGAGCGCGCCTTCCTCAACCAGGCCTTCGCCGAGCAGCGCGCCCGCAAGGAGCCGTTCTCGTTCGCCTCCCTCGTCGAACTCCGGAGCACGGCCACGGGCGGCGGCAACGACCGGGTGAGCTACTATGCCGGGGCCATCGCGGCGGTGTTCCTGCTGTTCGCCGCCATGCAGGGGGCGATGTCCCTCGTGGAGGAGCGCCAGGGCGGCCTCGCCGACCGCCTCACGGCGGCGCCCGGCGGCCTCGCCGTCATCGTGCTCGGCAAGTTCGCCTTCCTGGTCGTCCAGGGGATGCTCCAGGCCGGGCTGATCTTCGCCGCGGCCGCCCTCCTGCACGGGGTCGACCTGAAGCCCCACTGGGGCGCCTGGCTCGTCACCACCTTCCTCGTCGCCGCCATGGCGGCCGGGCTGGCGCTGGCGGCCTGCGCCGCCGCCGCCACCCGCCAGCAGGCCCACCTCGCCTCGACCTTCGGCGTCCTCCTGCTCTCGGCGGTGGGCGGCAGCATGGTCCCGCGCTTCCTCATGCCGCCCTGGCTGCAGCAGGCCGGCTGGTACACCCCCAACGCCTGGGCCATCGAGGCCTACCAGACCGCCCTGGGCGACGGCGTCTCCGCCACCCTGCCCGCCTGGGGCGTGATGATCGCCGTGGCGGCCCTGAGCCTCGTCGCCGCCGTGGGGTTGGTGTCGCGGCGGGTGACGTAGACATTCGATCGTCTGCCACCGCGACGGGGTATCGCGTTGACCCCCGGCGCAGGCGGCCTAGCTTCAAACACAAGGGCGGCGTTCGTCCGCGCCGGGAGTGATGGGAACATGCGGGCTGGGTCTTCGGTCGCCGTCGTCGGGGCGGGGTTGGGCGGCCTCGCGGCGGCCTGCGTGAGTGCGGCGCGCGGCCATCAGGTCACGCTCTACGACAAGAACGACTGGCTCGGCGGCAAGGCGGCGGTGCTGCACGAGGGCGGATTCCGGTTCGACATGGGGCCGACGATCCTCACCGTGCCCAAGGTGCTGGAGCGCATCTTCCAGGAGGCCGGGCGCGACATCCGCGACTACCTCGACCTGCGCCGCCTCGATCCGCAATGGCGCTGCTTCTTCGACGACGACACCCGCATCGACCTCATGGCCGACGTGCCCACCATGGCGGCCTCCATGGACCGCTTCGCCCCGGGCACGGGGGCGGGGGAAGGTTATAAAAAGTTCATCGAGATCTCCGAGCATCTGCACGGCGTCTCGAACAAGTTCTTCTTCTGGAAGGCGGTGGAGGACCTGTTCGACACCATCGACATCCGCGCCAACATGAACCCCGGGACGCTGCGGGACGTGCTGTCCCTGCGCATGGGCTCGTCGGTCGCCGGCACCATCCGGTCGAAGGTGAAGGACGCGCGCCTCGCGCAGATGCTCGACCATTTCGTGCAGTATGTCGGCTCGTCCCCCTACGGCGCGCCGGCCGTGCTCTGCGCCATCGCCCACATGCAGACGGCCGAGGGGGTCTGGTACCCCATGGGCGGGACCCGCGCCGTGGCCGAGGCCCTGTCGAAGCTGGCCTCCGAACTCGGCGCCACCCTGCGGCCGGGCGACGAGGTCACGGGGATCGCCACCGAGAACGGCGCGGTGACGGGCGTGCGCACGGCCGCCGGCACCACCCCGTTCGACGCCGTGATCTCCAACATGGACAGCGTGCGGACCTACCGCGAACTCGTGGGCGGCGCCGTCGGCAAGGCGTACGAGAAGAAGAGCTTCGAGCCCGCCTGTTCGGGCGTGGTGCTCTACCTCGGCCTCAACAAGCGCTACGACCACCTCGCCCACCACGACTTCGTCTTCTCCCGCGATCCCGAGGAGGAGTTCGACCACATCTACCGCAAGGGCGAGCCGGCCCCCGACCCGACGGCCTACCTCGCGGCCCCCTCCTCCACCGATCCGAGCGTGGCGCCGGAAGGCGGCGAGGCCCTCTACGTCCTCGTGCACACGCCCTACCTGCGGCCGCACCACGACTGGCAGACGATGTTCCCGGCCTACCGGCGGGTGATCCTCGACAAGCTCAAGCGCACGGCCGGCATGCCCGATCTCGAGGAGCGCATCGTGGTCGAGCGCCACCTCACGCCGCAGGACATCCACGAGCGCTACAAGGTCTTGAACGGCGCGATCTATGGGCTGGCCTCCCACGGCAAGTTCATGGGCGCGTTCAAGCCCGGCAACCGTTCGCGCAAGGTGCGCGGCCTCTACCTCGCCGGTGGCGCCGCCCATCCGGGCCCCGGCATGCCCATGGTGATGATGTCGGGCTGGATCGCGGCGGACGCCCACGACACCGATGCCCAGACGATCCACGCCCTCGAAGAAACCCGGGCCAGCGCGTAGGGGCGCTCCTGTGCCGGAGACCCCTGCCCGCTCGGGGATCGTCTGGCGGTTCATGGTCGGGTATTTCGACCGGTTCCTGCGCCGCCACATGAACGCCCTGCGCCTCGCGCGCTGGGGCGTGCCGGCCTTCGCCGATCATCCCGGCCCCGTCGTGGTCTATTGCAACCACCCGGCCTGGTGGGACGCCGCCGTGGTGATCCTGCTGGCCGGGCGGCTGTTTCCGAAGCGCGGGAGCTACGCCCCGTTCGATGCCCGAATGCTGGCGCGCTACGCGATCTTTTCCCGCATCGGCGCCTTCCCGGTCGACCTCGAATCCGCCCGCGGCGCCGCCCAGTTCCTCCGCTCGTCGCGAACCATCCTGGCGCGGCCGGGGGCGATGATGTGGATCACCGCCCAGGGGCGATTCGCCGATGTCCGGGCCCGGCCCCTCGCCCTGCGCGGCGGCGTAGCCCGCCTGGCGGAGCTCGCCCCCGACAGCCTGTTCGTGCCCCTCGCCCTCGACTACGCCTTCTGGGAGGAGCGCGGGGCGGAGGCCTGCGCCGCCTTCGGGGCGCCGATCCGGGGCGCCGACCTCCTGGCCCTGCCCCGGCCGGAGCGCCTCGCCCGCATGGAGGCGGCCCTGACCGGCACCCTCGACCGCCTCGCCGCCGACGTCATCGCCCGCGATCCGGCCCGGTTCACCGCCCTGGTCTCCGGTGCCAAGGGGGTCGGCGGCGTCTACGATCTCGGCCGGCGCCTGCGCGCGGCCCTCACGGGGCGCCGCTTCGAGCCCGCCCATCGCGCCGGGGAAGACCGCATGGCCGAGGAAGACAGATTGCCGTGATCGTCGCCCTCGCGCTCGTTTCGGTGTTGCTCGCCGCCCTGTCGGCGGCTCTCGCCGCAGTGAATCTTCTGGCCCTGCGGACGCCGACTGTCCGTGGGCAGCGCGGGTCCCCTCTCCTGAAAGGAGAGGGACAGGGTGAGGTGTGGGACATCTCCGAAAACCTCCCACACCTCACCCCAACCCTCTCCTTTCAGGAGGGGGAGCCCGTCGCGCTCGGCGCTGATCCGTCCGGGCTCCCGAATGCGACGGCCATTCCCGACGTCTCGATCCTGATCCCGGCCCGCGACGAGGCCGCTACCATCGAGGGGACCGTGCGCGCCGCGCTCGCCGGTACGGGGGCCGCCCTCGAGGTGCTGGTCGGCGACGACCACTCTACCGACGCCACCGCCGCCCTCGTGCGGGCCATCGCGGCCGCCGACCCGCGCGTCCGCCTCGTGGCGATCCCGCCCCTGCCCGAGGGCTGGACGGGCAAGAACCACGCCTGCGCGGTCCTGGCCGGGCAGGCGCGCGCGGGGCACCTGCTGTTCATCGACGCCGACGTGACCCTGGCGCCGGGGGGCGCGGCGGCCCTCGCGGCCCATGCCGTCGCCACGGGCGCCGCCCTCGTCAGCGCCGTGCCGCGCCAGCGCATGGAAACGCTCGGCGAGCGCCTCACCGTGCCGATGATCGGCTTTCTCCTCGTCGGCTACCTGCCGATCCCGATGATGCGCGCCTCCCTGCGTCCGTCCCTGGGGGCCGCCTGCGGCCAGCTCGTCCTCGTCGACCGGGCGGTCTACGCGGAGACCGGCGGCCACGGCGCCATCCGGGCCTTCCTCCACGACGGCGTGCTCCTGGCGCGCGGTTTCCGCCGGGCGGGGCACCGCACCGACCTTGTGGCGGGGGCGTCGCTGGCCACCTGCCGGATGTACCGGAGTTGGGGCGAAGCCTGGGCCGGATTCTCCAAGAACGCCCACGAGGGTATGGCGACGCCCCGCGCCCTGCCGGTCTGGACCGTCCTGCTGTTCGGCGGCCACATCCTGCCCGTGGCGATCCTCGCCCTGTTCGGGTTGGGCCTCGCCGGGCCGATGGCGGCTGGGCTGGCGTGCCTCGCCCTCCTCCTCTCCCTCGGCGCGCGGGCGGCCATCACCCTGGCGATGCGCGAGCCCTGGGCCACGATCCCCCTGCACCCCCTCACCGTCGCCGTCGCCCTGGCGATCCAGTGGAACGTGCTCCTGCGCCGCAAGTCCGCCGGGGCCGCCGTGTGGAAGGGCCGGAGCTATCCGCTGAACGGGGCCTGACCCGGCCCCGTCTCCTCGGCGATCCACGCCGCCGTGTCCGGATCGGCCCCGGTCACGGGCAAGTGAAGGACGATCGGCGTCTCGTAGGGGTGGCGTTCCTTCAGGGCGGCACCGAGGGGCTCGGCCAGGGTCTCGCGGCTCTTGATCAGGGCCACCACCTCGTCGGCGCGCTCCACGGCGCCCTTCCAGGCATAGACCGAGCGCATCCCCGGCAGCACGTTGACGCAGGCGGCGAGCCGCAGGCGCACCAGGGCCTCGCCGACGGCGAGCGCCGTCTCGGCGTCGGGGAAGGTGGTGTAGACGAGAAGTGGACGCTCCATGCTATGGGTCTTCCTGTCGTGGATCGGCGGGCGTGTCCGGGGTGTGGCGCGGATCGCCGTCGGGTCAACGGGGCGGACGAGGGGTCATGACGCGGCGTTTCAACACGATCGCGTTCATCGCGAGCCCCACGGACGATGCGCGCCAGGCCGCCGACGCCCTGATGCGCCGCTACGACCACGTGCCGCCCGAGGAGGCGGACGTGGTGGTGGCGCTGGGCGGCGACGGCCTCATGCTCCAGGCGCTGCACCGCTTCATGGATGCCGGCAAGCCGATCTACGGCATGAACCGCGGCACCGTCGGCTTCCTCATGAACGAGTACCGCGAGGAGGACCTCCTCGAGCGCCTCGAGAACACCAAGCGCAGCCGCATCCACCCGCTGATCATGGAGGCCGTGGACACGGAGGGGCGCCGCCACCGGGCGCGGGCCCTCAACGAAGTCTACATGCTGCGCCAGACCCACCAGACGGCGAAGCTGCGCATCTCCGTCGACGGCCACGTGCGCCTGCCCGAACTCATCGCCGACGGGGTGCTGGCGGCGACGCCGGCCGGCTCCACGGCCTACAACCTCTCGGTCGGCGGGCCGATCCTGCCCCTGAACGCCCGCCTGCTGGCGCTCACCCCGATCTCGTCCTTCCGCCCGCGCCGCTGGCACGGGGCGCTGCTCCCCGACCACGCCCGCATCTTCATCGAGGTGCTCGACGCCGAGCACCGGCCCGTGGCGGCGGTGGCCGACCACACGGAGTTCCGCCGCGTGGCCACCGTCGAGACCTGGCTCGACCACGCCACCAACCTCGTGCTCCTGCACGACCCCGGCCACAGCCTCGACGAGCGGATCCTGCGCGAGCAGTTCGGGTGAACCCGCCTCAGGCGGCGAGGCGCACCCGCTCCCGGTCGGCGCGGTAGCTCGCCACGAGGGCGTCGGGGAGCGTGTCCAGCACGTCCGCGACGGTCGCCGCGCGGGCCGCGTCGTCCGCCCGCTCCGTCTCCCGCAGTTTCGCCGCGCGGTCCGCCTGGAACTGCGCCAGGATCGCCAGGGGCAGGGCTTCGAGGATGAGGCCCACGGGATCGCTCCGGGGCGCCGGCTCGGCGTCGGGAGCGTCTTCGTTCGAGGCGTCTTCGTTCAACGCGTCTTCGTCCGGCGCGGCCTCCTCCAGGGGGCCCTCGTCCGACGCGTCCTCGTGCGGGACGACCGCACCCGTCTCGACCGCGAGCGGGACGCCCGTCCAGGCGGGCGCGGCTTCGGCCATGGGCGCGGCGGGGGCCGCTTCGGGCATCTCCGGCACCGTCCCGGCGTCCAAGGGGGCCCCGGTCCCGGTGGGCGCGGCCACGGGCGCCTCCCGGTGTCCCGTGATCTCGGCCGTCTCCTGGAGCGTCCGGCTCAGGGCGGCCGCGTGCCGCGGCACGGGGGGCACCTGCTGCTGGGCCTCGCGCCACTCGGCGTCGAGGATCTCCGATTCCACGGCGCGGATATCCGCCGCGCACAGGTCGAGGGCCTCGGGATCGGCGGCCTGCATGTCCAGCCCGGGCACCGCGAGGAGGCCCGCCGCCGGGGCCGCCAGGGTGGCCCGCCCCGTCGTCGCCCGGGTCCGCTCGCGCGCGGCGTCGCGGGCGGCCTCGGCCTCGAAGCGGGACAGGAGGGCCATGACGCCCTGGGCCTCGGCGAAGGGCATGGTCTCGCAGGCGGTGAGCGCCCGCTCGATCATCAGGCGCGACAGGGCGGCGCCATGGGCGCCGGTCTCGCCCCGGCCGGCCTCGCGCCAGGCCGAGAGGGCGGCCGTGAAGGCCGGCAGCAGGGGCGCCGGCAGGCCGGCCTTGCGGTGGAGGGCGACGTAGGCGGCGGGGGCGCCCTCGTGCATGAGGCCGGCGACCCGCTCCGCCGGGAGGCCGGCGAGATCCGCGATGGCGGTCTCGGCGAACGGCATGTGGCCCGACAGGATCGCCCGCAGGATCAGGCCGGCGTTGAGCTGGCCCTGCCGGCGCAGGTGGGCGACGAGGCGGGCGAGGTCGATGGGGTGGGCGCCGACGCTGAAGGCGAGGGTCGCCCGCTCGCGCGCCTCGCGGCCGGCGCGCTCGCCCCGGGCGGGCGTGAGCCAGCCCGACGCCACGGCGAGGCGCGCCAGGGATTCGGCGACCCGGTCCGTGCAGGCCTGGCGGACCTCGAGGGGAAGCTGGGGACGGGCCAGCACCGCCTCGCGCAGGGCGGCGTCGTCGCCGTGGCGGGCGACGAGGCGCAGGAGGCTGCCCGTGGTGACGCCGGCGCTGTGGTTCCCCGCCAGGGCCGCGAGGGCGACGGGCCCGGCGATCTCCGCCATGGCGCCCGCCACCGCGTGCGACAGGTCGCGGCGCTCGGCGATGGCCCGGCGCGTGTCCTCGCAGCCGATGGCGATGCCGTCGACGAGGTCGGCATCCGTGAGGACGGGGGAGCGCCGCAGGACGATGCAGGCGATGTCGGGCAGATCGCCCGCCAGGGCCACTACGAGGGACCGGGGCGCGGCGGCGCTGGCGGCGCAGGCTTCGGCGAGCGCCCGGCGCACCATGGGGGCCGGATCGTCGAGGAGGGCGAGGATGGTGGCCTCGGTCTCTCCCGCCGTGTCGGGGGCGAGGCCGCCGTGCAGGGTGGCCCGCACCAGGGCGCCGGCCGCCTCCGCCCGGCGCGCGGCCGAGGCGTGCTGCGTCAGGGCGAGGAACTGGCGGATGATCATGGGCCGCTCCGGGCGGTGAAGAGGGAGGCTTCGCGGGGAACGCCGGACGGGGCGGCCGGCGCGGTGGTGAACTCGGCCGGCCGGCGCGGCGGCAGGGGCGCGCCGACGAGGGCGGCGGAGGCGGACGCGGCGTCGAGGGCCTGCGCCGCCGGGGTGGCGGCGGCCGTCGCGGGCGCCGTCGCGGGCGCCACCAGGACGGTGTCCGCCGTGCCGTCCGAGCGCGGGAAGTAGGTCGGCGCCGGGCGGCCGGTCTCCGACGCGGCGCGACCCGGCTCCGACGCGGCGCGGCCTTGTCTCAGCGTGGCGCGGCCTAGTTCGAGCGTGGCGCGGCCTTGTTCCAGCGTGGCGCGGCCTTGCCAGAGCTTGGCCACGCCGTCCGAGACGGCGCCCTGGCGCTTGTCGGTCTGGAACAGGGAGCGCAGGCCCCCGTCGAGGGAGGCGTAGGCGGTGGCGCCCTCGGGCAGAACGATGGAGCTCGCCGCCGGCGGGGCGGCGGCCGGGGCCGTCGTGGTTCGGGCCGTCGACAGGAGGGCGTAGAGTTCGGCCGCCCCCCGCGCCCGGCCGGTCTTGTCGTAGAACAGGCCCCGGTTGGCGGCGGCCGCCTCCGGCATGTCGAGGGCGGCGGCCCGGGCCGGGCTCGCCTGGGCGGTGTTGATGAGGGCGGCCGCCCCCCGCGCGCCGAGCACGTGGGCGGCGTAGAGGTCGCCCGCCGTGGGTTCGCGACCGAGCGCCGCCGTCAGGGCCTCGCCGTTGCGCTGGGTGAGGGCGCCGGCCAGGGTCGCGGACGTCTTCGGGTCCCGGCGCAGATCCAGGATGGCCTGGCGCGCCTCCGGGTCCGCGACGGCGTAGGTGCCGTCGGGGCGCGCCGTGATGGCGTCGGCATAGGTCTGCAGGCCGAGCTTCGGCCCGGCGTTCTTCATGGTGCCGAGCCAGGTCTGCTCGATGAACTGGAAAAGGCCCGTGGCCGAGGAGGTCCCGGCCTTGGCCGTGGGGTTGAGGGCGGATTCGCGCTGGGCCGTCGCCAGCAGGTAGTCGAAACCCGCGCCCGAACTCTGGGCCCCGTCGCGGATCGCCGCGACGACGGCCGAGTTCGCACCCGCCGTGGTGCCCGGCGCCGCCCGCGCGCCCGCGTCCCGGGCGGCGCCGGTGTCGCGGGTTGTGGCGGGGGGCGTGGTGAACAGGAACATGCGCCGTCCGGCTGGAGACGCGGCGCCTTGGGGGCGGCCCGTCCTTCGCACCGGACTTTGCTCAACTATGGTAAAAGAAGCCTAAAGACTTCGCCGCCGTGCGCCTGTTCAATCCGGGGCAAGATAACGCCGGCGCGCCCAGCCGAGGATCGGGCCCGCCTTGACCCGGCACCACGTCAGCCCGCTCGGGGTGTCGGGGGTGCAGCCGAAGCCCCGGATGCGTGCGCCGGCCGGAACCTGCCCGAGGGCGGGCGCGGCGGCATCCGGCGTCTCCCGGATGGTCAGGCCCTCGCCCCGGGGCAGGCCGTCGACGCGAAACGCCTCGAGGGCGTGGGCCGGGCCCGCCAGGGTGAGGAGGGCGGGAAGCGTGAAGGCTAGGCGCGTGGCGGGTCTCATACGGTTTGCGCCTCGTCGGTTTGGTCGACCGTGCGGATCACCCACGTTAAAGAGGTGAAGCGCGGGTCCCCTCTCCTGGAAGGAGAGGGACAGGGTGAGGTGTGTGACCTTTTCGGAGAGTTCGCACACCTCACCCCAACCCTCTCCTTCCAGGAGAGGGAGACCGTTGCGTCCATTCCCATCCGAAGTGATCAAACGGATTTCGTCTCAGGCGCGGTGGACGCCCATCATCGCCGTCAGGCCGCCATCCACCGGCAGGACCGCGCCGGTGATGTAGGCGGCGCCCTCCCCCATCAGGAAGGCGGCGAGCGCGGCGACCTCCTCCGGCCGGGCGAAGCGGCCGGCGGGAATCTGGCGCTCCATGCCGGCCCGGTGGGCGGCATAGGGGGCCATCATGTCCGTGTCGATGAAGCCCGGGGCGATGACGTTGACGGTGATCCCGCGCTTGGCCGACTCGATGGCGAGGGTCCGGCAATAGGCGATGAGGGCGCCCTTGCTCGCCGCGTAGGCGGCGTTGCCGGGGTTCGCCCGGAGTGCGGCCACCGAGCCGATGGCGACGATGCGGCCCGAGCGCGCCCGGATCATGCCCCGCACCAGGGATTTGGCGAGCCGCGTCAGGGACCAGAAGTTCACCTGCATGGCGGCTTCCGCCCGGTCCTGATCGAGCATTGCCGCGAGGGCGTCGGAGGACTGGCCGGCATTGTGGACGAGGCCGTGGAAGGTCTCGGCCTCGCTGGCCTCGCAGAAGGCGTCCACAGCCGCACGGTCGGCGAGATCGAGGGCGTGGGCGGTCACCCTGCGGTCGGGATGGCCGGACCCGAGTTCGGCGACGAGGGCCTCGGCCGCCTCGGCGGAGGACCGATAGGTGAAGGCGACGTCGTGGCCGGCCGCCACCAGGGCCCGGACGATGGCGGCGCCGAGGCCGGAGGCGCCGCCGGTGACGAGGATGCGGCGGCTCATGCGGGCTCGTCCCCCAGGACGAGGCAGGTGTTCTGCCCGCCGAAGCCGAAGGAGTTCGACAGCACGCGCGACACCCGCGCGTCGCGGGCGGTGGCGACGACATCGAGGGGAATGCCCGGGTCCGGCACCGCGTAGTTGATGGTCGGCGGGATGCGGCCGTGCGCGATGGTGAGGAGCGAGACCACCGCCTCGATGGCCCCGGCGGCCGTGAGGGTGTGGCCGATCATCGACTTGTTCGACGAGATCGGCAGGCGGCCGATGCGCTCCCCGAACACGGCGGCGCAGCCCATGGCCTCCATCTTGTCGTTCTCCGGCGTCGAGGTGCCGTGGGCGTTGACCGTGTCGATGGCGTCGGGGCTCGCGCCGGCGTCGTCAAGGGCCGCCCGGATCGCCGCGATGCCGGGCGCGCCGTCGGGGCTGGAGCGGGTGCGGTGGAAGCCGTCGCCCTTCTCGCCGCAGCCCAGCACGTAGCCGAGGATCTTCGCGCCCCGTGCCCGCGCCGCTCCGGCGTCCTCCAGCACCAGGGCGCCGGCGCCCTCGCCCATGACGAAGCCGTCGCGGTTCTTCGAGAACGGCTTCGAGGCGCCCTCCGGCGGGTCGTTCTGGGTCGAGAGGGCCGAGAGCAGGGAGAAGCGGATGAGGGATTCGGGGTTCACCGAGCCGTCCGTGCCGATGCAGAGCGCCGCCTTGACCTCGCCCCGGCGGATCGCCTCGACGCCGAGCTGGATCGCGGTCGCCCCCGACGAGCAGGCGGTGGAGAGGGAGATGGGCGAGCCCTTCGTACCGAACCGGTCGGCGATGTTCTCCGCCACGGTGCCGAAGATGAAAAGGTCGTGCCAGGCGTCGAACCGGCGGCTCGCGGCGGCGCGCTGGAGATCCGTGTAGGTGATCGGCCCGTCCTGGCCCGACGCTTCCGCCATGGCCCGGCGCTGGGGCCATTCCATCTCGACGGGGGGCACGGCGATGAACAGGGCGCCGGGAAAGTCGCCCCGGGTGCCGAGGCCCGCCTGCGCGACGGCCTCCTCGGCGGCGGCTTCGGCGAAGCGCTGCGACAGGAGCGGCGCCACCATCGGCTCGGTGTCGAGGAAATCGACGGTGCCGGCGATGCGGGTCCGCAGACCGTCCGTGGGAAAGCGCCGGATGGCGTGGATGCCCGAGCGCCCGGCGGTGAGCGCCGCCCAGTTGTCGGCCTGGCCCTGGCCCAGCGACGTCATGATGCCGAGGCCCGTGACCGCCACCAGGGGGCGGCCCTTGCTGTCGCGAATGGAGGTGTCAGTCATCGCGCCGTTCTACACCGTTTCCCGGTTCGTGGAGTGGAGACCCGACAAGGCCGCGAACGCGCGCCGGCGATTTTGGCCGAGACCATTTCATCCTCAACCGATGTCATTCCGGGGCCGCGTAGCGGAACCCGGAACCCAGAGCCGCTGCAGGTGCCAAGCCTGGCTCGTCGGCGGCTCTGGGTCCCGGGTTCGCTGATCGCGCCCCGGGATGACGAAGGGGGGAGAAAAATCCAGAGGCTGAGAAGGCCAAATGCGATCCTCCTTCCGTTCAGGAGAGAAGGCCCGCTCCGCGCCATCCGATGTGTCGGGGCCGGGCCTGCCAGGACGCAATCGTTCGGTCACGCCGCGCAGACGCGGATCACCCCCTCGCCGCGCCTGTGGCCGACGGTGGTGATCGCGACCTCGCGGGCCCGGCCCCCCGCCACGAGGCCGGCGGCCAGGGCCGCGCCGAAGGGAGCGGTGACTTCGAGGGTGTGGCCCGTGACGTCGCCCAAAGCCGTGACGGGCACGCCCGGCGCGAGGCGGGCGAGGGCCGCGCCCTCCTCCGCCGTGACGCCGTCGACGCCCGTGGCGCCCGAGATCACGTGGTCAGGTGCTTCCAACCCGGCGGCCCGCCACAGGGCCTCGACGCTCGCCGCCGTGGCGCCGGGCTCGCGCCGGGTGCGGTCGCTGCCGACGGGCATCAGGCGGGCCAGGGCTGTGGCGCCGCGCGCGCGGGCGTGCTCCGCCGATTCGAGGACGAGGAAGGCGGCGCCGCTGCCGAGGATGAACCCGGCTTCCCCCGCGCCGTCCCGGGAAAACACCGGCCGGAACGGCTTGCTCCGAAGATATCCGCCCATCTCGTGCACCACCATCACGTCCGGGCGCTCGGCGCTGTAGGAGCCGCCCACCAGCATGCAGTCGACCTGCCCCGAGGCGATGCGGGCTTGCGCGATGCGCAGGGCGTCGGTGCCGGCGGCCTCCTCGCCCATGAAGGTACGCGACGCCCCCGTGACCCCGTGGACGATGGCGATGTTGCCGGCGAGCAGGTTCGAGAGCTGGGCGAGGAACAGGGTCGGGCGCAGGTCGTTGAGCAGGCGCTCGTTGAGGTAGGCGCCGGCATCCTCCGCGTCGCGAAGCCCCGTGAGGATCGCCCCGTCCACCTCCGTGTCGCGCTCGCCGCCGCCGCAGGCGACAACGAGGTGCATGGCCGCCTTGAGGGCGGCGTTGTCCTTTAAACCCGCCGAATCGAGGGCGAGGCCGGCGGCGTAGACGCCGAGCCGCTGCCACGGCTCCATCTGCCGCTGGTCGGATTTTTTGGGGATCTGCCCGTCGAGCGCCGGCGGCGCCACGGGATGGACCGTGTAGGGGGCGAACCGCTCCGTGTCCGTGCGGGCCGGCGCGCCGGCGCCGAGGGCGTCGAGATGCGCCTGGATGCCCTCGCCCGCGCAGGAGACGAGGCCGAGGCCGGTGACGACGACGTCGCTCATGCTGGCTCCGGTTCCGTCGTGATCCCCGCGAGATCCAGGAGGCCGATCCGCTGGGCCCGCGCGCGCATGGGCGCGTCGAGGCCGTCGGGGAACGGCATGGTGCGGAAGCGCAGTTCGGCGTTGCAGAGCGGCTTGCCGTCGTGGCGGATCGCCGCCTTGGTCACGGCATAGCCCGAGCCGTCATGCTCCAGGCTCGCCTCGATGGCGAGGTCCGCGCCGGGGCCGACGAAGGCGCGGAACCGCGCCTTGTCCACCCCCATGAGGAACGGCATCTGCCGAAACCCAAGATGGGCCAGGATGAGGTAGCCCGACGCCTGGGCCATGGTTTCGGTGAGCAGCACGCCCGGCACCAGGGGATGGCCGGGGAAATGCCCCTCGAAGACCGGGCTCTCCAGGGGCACCCGCGCGTGGGCCTCCAGGCGGCCGGCGGCCCGGTCGTAGGCCGTGACCGCGTCGATCATCTCGAAATATTCGAGCCGCATGGCTGGGGTTCCGGCGGCTTTTAAGAAGCCTTGGCGGCCTTCTCGGCGACGAGGGCGTCGATGCGGGCGCAGAGGTTCTTGAGGACGAAGTACTCCTCGGCCGGGACCTTGCCCTCGTTGACCTCCTGGGTCCAGCGCTCGAGGGGCAGCTTGATCCCGAAGGCCTTGTCCACCGCGAAGGCGATGTCGAGGAAGGCGAGGCTGTCGATGCCGAGGTCGTCGATGGCGTGGCTTTCCGGCGTGATGGTGTCGCGCGGAATGTCGGCGGTGTCCGCGATGATCTCCGCGACGCGGTCGAAGGTGGCGGTGTGGGTCAGGTCGGACATGCGTTCTCGCCGTGTTTGCTGGATATCCCGCCGCCCGTGAGGTCCGCGCCGATGATGGGCGGACCTTCGAGGCCGGCCCATGATGCCCGGCGCCCCCCGGTCGCGCAGCATGCCCCGCCGGACGACGCCCCGCGCCGCCGTTGAAAGATGAAGGCGGTCCCTTACACGAGGGGGGTAGGCCGGGCAACCGCGGCCGCCGGCTGCGGGGGGATGCCGGCTGCGGGGGGATGCCGGATCGCGAGCGGGGGGACGTTCCCCGCGCCGTGTTTGCGGCCTAGAGGGATGATCGTCCGGTGTCGGCCGTGCCGTCTGCCGCATCCCGTCCCGAGGCATCACACCATGGCTCTGCCCCCTTCGGCTCTGCCCCCTTCGGCCCTGCCCCCTTCGGCCCCGCTGCCCCGCGCCGTCGACCCGGCTCCGCCGCCGCCCGGTGCCCTGACGCCCCGCGCGCAGGGCGTCGCCCGCATCCTCCTCGTGGCCGGGCTCGCCGCCCTCGGGCTCTGGGTGCTGCACCCGTTCCTGCCGGCTCTGGCCTGGGCGGTGATCCTCGCCATCGCGCTCGGCCCCCTCTACGCCCGCGCCGAGCGGCGCTGGCCGCCGGGGCGGCACAACCTGCTGCTGCCGACCCTGTTCACCCTCGCGGTCGCCCTGGTGTTCCTGCTGCCCCTCGTGGTGCTCGGCATCGAGGCGGCGCGGGAAGCCCACGACGTCGTCGCCCTGGCGCGGTCGGCCGAGCAGACCGGCCTGCCGGTGCCGGAGGTCCTGTCGCGCGTCCCCTTCGGCGCGCAGGCGAGCGCGTGGTGGGCGGCCAACCTCAGCCACCCCCGGGCCGGCGCCGAACTCCTGCATCATCTCGACGGATCCACCGCCCTCGGCCTGTCGCGCAGCCTCGGGGCGCAGATCGTCCGGCGCAGCGTGCTGTTCGGCTTCAGCCTCGTCGCCCTGTTCTTCCTGTTCCGCGACGGCCACGCCGTGACCGCGCAGGTGCTGACCGCCATCGTCCGCCTGTTCGGCCCGCGCGGCGAGCGGGTGGCCCGCCAGATGGTGGCCTCGGTCCATGGCACCGTGGACGGCCTCGTTCTCGTCGGCCTCGGCGAGGGCGTGCTGCTCGGCATCGTCTATTATTTCGCGGGCGTGCCGCACCCGGTGCTGCTCGGGGCGCTCACCGCCGTGGCGGCCATGATCCCGTTCGGGGCGCCCCTCGTCTTCGGCGCCGCCGCCCTGGTGCTTCTGGCCGCCGGGTCCGTGGTGCCGGCCGTGGTGGTGATCGCGGCGGGCTTCGTCGTCACCTTCGTGGCCGACCACTTCGTCCGCCCCGCCCTCATCGGCGGCACCACGCAGCTGCCCTTCCTCTGGGTGCTCCTGGGGATTCTCGGCGGCGTCGAGACCTTCGGGCTGCTCGGCCTGTTCCTCGGGCCCGCCGTGATGGCGGCGCTGATTTTGCTGTGGCGGGAGTTCACGGGTGGGGAGGCGAAGGCGGCTTGAGGCCGGCCGGCCTCCGAACGAGGAGGCACCCGACCGCGCGACGCGCCCTGCCCTCACCCCTTGAAATACAGGGTCAGGTCGCTGTCGTTGGTGATCCGCGACGAGGGGGTGATCGCGATCGTCCCGTACATCGCGTCGATCGCCGCGAGATCGTTGGTCAGCCCAAAGAACTCGTCCACGATTTGAAAATAAGCCGCTTTGAGCACCGTGGAGGACGGATCCAGATTGGTGACACACACGAGGCCCGTCGGCGGGCAGTCGACATAAACGATGCGCAGGTCCGGTCGGTACTTCTGCAGGATGGGGATGATCTTCCAGACGTCGCCCGTCCAGTGATACGGGAAGCGCGTGTTCTTGCCGATCTCCGCCGACCGCTTCGAATTCCGTTCCGCCATCTCGGCGTTGAGCGGCATGCAATCGTGCAGGACGATCAGGGTTCGGTCCGACGCGATCGCCTCCGCGTTGTAGAAGTCGCGCAGGAGGAACTCGAAGGTGTGCATGCCGTCGAGGAAGATCAAGTCCGGCTTGCCCCGTGCCAGGGCCGCGCAATCGTACTCGGCGAAGAAAGTGTCGCTCGGTACCTGCACGAGCGTGACGATTTTCTTGTTCTCGGCGACATTGAAGCTGATCTGCAGCGCCGGATCGACCGCGATGGCGATGTCCGTGTGAATCTGCGACAGGAGATGCCCCTGGCTGACGCCGATCTCGAGGTAGCGCTGGCTGTTCCGGACGCGGCTGACATGCGCCATGAACGCCATGTAGTGGAGACCGTGGTGATCGTCCGGGAGATGGCCGGCCGTCCCTCCGGCGTCGTCTCGTGCATCCATGCGACGTTTCACGATCCCGATTGAACAGACACCGGGACGATGCCCCAGGATGGGCGTACGGAAAAGGCCCGGTCCTTTCGAACCGGGCCTCGTGTTCGTTGCGGCTGGCTGAGCCTACGCCGCCAGCGAGCGCAGGACGTAGGGAAGAATCCCACCATTCCGATAGTACTCGAGCTCGTCGAGGGTATCGATCCGGCAGGTGAGCGGCACGTCCTGCTGGGTGCCGTCGGCGGAGGTGATCTGCGCCACGAGGGTCTGGCGCGGCTTCAGGTCGCCGGACAGGCCGAGGATCGTCACGGTCTCGTCGCCCTTGAGGCCGAGCGACGCCCAACTCGTCTCGCCCTGGAACACGAGGGGCACGATGCCCATGCCGACGAGGTTCGAGCGGTGGATGCGCTCGAAGCTCTCGGCCACCACGGCGCGCACGCCGAGCAGCTTCGTGCCCTTGGCCGCCCAGTCGCGCGACGAGCCGGTGCCGTATTCCTTTCCGGCGAAGACGACGAGCGGCGTGCCCTGTTCGGCGTATTTCTGTGCGGCGTCGTAGATGAACATCCGTTCGCCCGACGGCTGGAACAGGGTCCAGCCGCCCTCGACCACGGTGCCGGATTCGTCGCGGACCATCTGGTTCTTGATGCGGATGTTGGCGAAGGTGCCGCGCATCATGACTTCGTGGTTGCCGCGCCGCGTGCCGTACTGGTTGAAGTCCTGCACCCGGACCTGATGCTCCTGCAGGTAGGCGCCGGCCGGCGAGTTCGCCCGGATGTTGCCCGCCGGCGAGATGTGGTCGGTGGTGATCGAATCCTGGAACAGGCCGAGGATGCGGGCGTCGACCACGTCCTCCACGGGGGCCGGGGTCTTGGTCATGCCCTCGAAATAGGGCGGGTTCTGCACGTAGGTGGAGGTCGAATCCCACTTGAAGGTCTCGGCCTCCGTCACCTCGACGGCCTTCCAGTAATCGTCGCCGCCGAACACGTCGGCGTAGCGGGACTTGAACAGGGCCGAGGTGATGTTGGCCTCGATGAACTCCGCCACCTCCGCCGTGGAGGGCCAGATGTCCTTGAGGTAGACGGGCTGGCCGTCCGAGCCCGTGCCGAGCGGCTCGGTGGCGAGGTCGACCTGCATGGAGCCGGCGAGCGCGTAGGCCACGACGAGGGGCGGCGAGGCGAGGTAGTTGGCGCGGACATCGGGGTTCACCCGGCCCTCGAAGTTGCGGTTGCCCGAGAGCACGGCCGCCGCCACCACGTCGTTGTCGTTGATCGCCTTCGAGATCGCCGCCGGCAGCGGGCCGGAATTGCCGATGCAGGTGGTGCAGCCGAAGCCGACGAGGTTGAAGCCGAGCTGGTCCAGGGGCGTCTGCAGGCCGGCGCTGGCGAGGTACTCGGCCACCACCTGGGAGCCGGGGGCGAGGGAGGTCTTCACCCACGGCTTCGAACGCAGTCCCTTGGCCACGGCGTTGCGGGCGAGCAGCCCGGCGCCGATCATCACGCTCGGGTTCGAGGTGTTGGTGCAGCTCGTGATGGCGGCGATCACCACGTCGCCGTGGCCGATGTCGAAGTTCGCGCCGTCCACGGGATAGCGCCGGGCGATGTCGGCGGCGCGCTTGAACTCGGTCTCCATGGAGCCGGCGAAGCCGGGCTTGGCGGCATCGAGCAGCACCCGGTCCTGCGGGCGCTTGGGACCGGCGAGCGACGGGCGCACGTCGCCCATGTCGAGTTCCAGGGTGTCGGTGAACACCGGGTCCGGGGTGGCTGCATCGCGCCACATGCCCTGCGCCTTGGCGTAGGCCTCCACCAGGGCGATCCGGTCGTCCGTGCGGCTCGTGACCGTCAGGAAGTCGATGGTCTTCCGGTCGATGGGGAAGAAGCCGCAGGTGGCGCCGTATTCCGGGGCCATGTTGGAGATGGTGGCGCGGTCGGCCACCGCCATGTCGTCGAGGCCGGGGCCGTAGAACTCCACGAACTTGCCGACGACGCCCTTCTTCCTGAGCATCTGCGTGACGGTGAGCACGAGATCGGTGGCGGTGGTGCCCTCGGGCAGCTTGCCCGACAGCTTGAAGCCGACGACCTCCGGAATCAGCATGGAGAGGGGCTGGCCGAGCATCGCCGCCTCGGCCTCGATGCCGCCGACACCCCAGCCGAGGACGGCGAGACCGTTGACCATGGTGGTGTGCGAATCCGTGCCGACGAGGCTGTCCGGATAGGCGACCTCGGTGCCGTTCTCGGATTTCGTCCACACGGTCTGCGACAGGTACTCGAGGTTCACCTGATGGCAGATGCCGGTGCCGGGGGGGACCACGGAGAAATTGTCGAAGGCCGACTGGCCCCATTTCAGGAAGGTGTAGCGCTCGCCGTTGCGCTGGTATTCCAGTGCCACGTTGTCGGCCAGAGCCTTCGGGGTGCCGAACTCGTCGACGATCACCGAGTGGTCGATGACGAGGTCCACCGGCACCAGGGGATTGATCTTCTGCGGATCGCCGCCGAGCGCCACCATGGCGTCGCGCATGGCGGCGAGGTCGACCACGGCCGGCACGCCCGTGAAGTCCTGCATGAGGACGCGGGCGGGGCGGAAGGCGATCTCGGTCTCGGTCTTGCCGCGGTTGCCCAGCCACGCGACGGTGGCGGAGATGTCGTCCTTCTTCACCGAGCGGTCGTCCTCGAACCGCAGGAGGTTCTCGAGGATCACCTTCATGGAGAACGGCAGGGCGGTGGCGTCGGCGAGGCCCGCCTTCTCGGCATGGGGGATCGAGTAGTAGGTGTAGGACTTGTCCCCGACGGTGAGGGTCTGGCGGGACTGGAAGCTGTCGAGCGATGCCACGGCGTTATCGTTCCTCGCGAGCGGTTGGTCGAACACGCGCAGGCATAACCTGCGCCACGAAAGCTGTGCTCGGCTGGGTGCGCTGGTGAGCGCGCGCCGCTCCGGGGGTGCCCGGACAGGTTGTTGCGCGAAGGGCGATTTGGACGCCCTGAGACTCGCGCGGCGCAGCCTGGGGGCGGTATAGAACACTTCGAAACTGGCCGCTACCGGTGGGCTGACAGCGCGGCGGGTCTGTTGGCGGCCGGAAAGGCTATGCCGCCACAAGGTGCGCGAAATCCGCGCCTTCGGCGACGTGTTCGGAGGCATCGAGGATTTCGATCCCGACGACACGTCCGGCGGCATCGAAATCGAGTATGATGCCCGGGCGCACTTCCTCGCTCCCGACGATCATGGCGTCGGCCAGTTGCACATAGAGTACGTCCGCCTCACGGTCATACCGGGATTTCATCGGCTCCGGGCCTCCGGCCGCGATCGAGGAAGGCTGTGATCACGTGAAATGTCGAGGCTGATCGTATCACATAAACCACACGAAGCACGCGGCCGTCCCGTTCCGGCAGGGCGCGGAAAGCTCGCCTTCGATCCGGATGCCGGGGATCGGGTTCGACGGCATCGGGGGTCAGGATCGTTCGCTCCACCCAGGCCTGATCCAGGGCACGCAGCGCGATCTGGTCCCGTGCGTGTTGGGTGTAAGTGAAAATCGGGACTGGCATGACACCCGTGCGTGAACGATGGCACGACTCGGTCGAAGAAAACCCAATCGCCCACGCTCCACAACACGCTCTCGGCAGAAACATGCTGTGGTTGCGCGGTGGCGGACCGATGCGGATCGCGGTCACGACGGGTCGGCGCAGGGGGCGATGGCCTGTCCACCTTTTCATGCGCCGAGGTCTCGCCACTGAACGATCCGCGTGCGATGGGCAAAGTGCCGAGCGGTTCGAGACCTTGGATTTTCCGCATGGACCGGATCTGCGACAGGCGCGACATCGATCGGTAGCCGGTTCGACGAGCCTCATGATCCAGTACCCCCCGTGCGGTTGACCGCCCAAAACCTCGCCGTGCGCCGTTCCGGCCGCCGCATCTTCTCGGGGGTGTCGTTCGCCCTGGAGGCGGGCGAGGCCCTGATGGTCACGGGGCGCAACGGCGCCGGCAAATCGACCCTCCTTGCCGTGCTCGCCGGCCGGCTCAAGCCCGAGGCAGGAACCCTCACCGTGCACGAGGTCGGCGAGGCGACCCTGCCCGAGTGCCTGCACGTGGTCGGCCACCGCGACGGGCTGAAGAGTCCGCTCACGGCGGAAGAGAACCTCACCTTCGCCCGCGACCTCCTGGGGGCGCCGACCGCCAGTCCGCGCGCGGCCCTTGAAGAACTCGGCCTCGGCCACGCCCTCAAGCTGCCGGTGGCCTATCTCTCGGCCGGGCAGCGCCGGCGGGTGGCGCTCGCCCGCCTCCTCGTCTGCCGGCGGCCTCTCTGGCTCCTCGACGAGCCGACGGCGGCCCTCGACGTGGCCTCGCAAGGAGTGCTCGCCGGCATGATGGCGCGCCACCGGGCCACGGGCGGCCTCGTCGTCGCGGCGACCCACCAGGCGCTGGGCCTCGACGGCGCGCGCGAGCTGCGCATCGAACCGGCCAAGCCCGAACCGGCGGCGGCGCCCTCCGAGGCCGCGGCGGGAGACGTCTGGTGGTGATGCGTGCCCTCAAGGCCCTCGTGGCCCGCGACCTCGCGCTGGCCGCCCGGGTCGGCGGCTCGGGGGCGCTGTCCCTCGTGTTCTTCCTCATGATCGTCGCCGTGGTGCCGTTCGCGCTCGGCCCCGATCTCAACCTGCTGTCGCGGATCGGCCCGGCCATCCTGTGGCTCGCCGCCGTCCTCGCCACCCTCATCGGCCTCGATCGGCTGTTCCAGGCCGACGAGGAGGACGGCTCCCTCGACCTCATGACCGGGGCGCCGGTGCCCATGGAACTCGTGGTGCTCGCCAAGGTGCTGGCCCACTGGCTCACCACCGGCCTGCCGCTGGCGCTCGCCGCGCCCCTGTTCGGCCTCCTCGTGGCCCTGGACGGGACCGCCATGGCCGCCACCAGCCTGACCCTGCTGGTGGGCACGCCGGCCCTCACCTTCATCGGCGCGGTCGGCTCGGCGCTCACCGCCTCGATCCGGCGCGGCGGCCTGATCCTCGCCGTCCTCGTGCTGCCCCTGATGATCCCGACCCTCATCTTCGGGGTCTCGGCGAGCGAGGCGGCGCTCGGCGGCACGGTGCCGTTCACCACGCCGCTGGCGATCCTCGCGGCCCTCACCCTCATCGCCGGCGTGGTCGGCACCGTGGCGGCGGCGGCGGCCCTGCGCTGGAGCGAGTGACGGGTTCCCCCAGTCCGGTGTGACCTTCGGCCCCGCGAACCGGGCCGGAATCCGGCGCTTGTCCCGTCGAAGGCCGCGACGCGGCCGCACGACGGAGCCCCCCCATGGTCGATTACGCGAAGCCCCCGTTCCCGCAGCCGCCCATCGCCTATCCGGGCCGGTCGGGCGAGATGAATCCCAAGCCGGATCACGGCGAGGAGAGCTACCGGGGCTCGGGCAAGCTCACCGGCAAGGTCGCGCTCATCACGGGCGGCGACAGCGGCATCGGCCGGGCGGTAGCCATCGCGTATGCCCGCGAGGGCGCCGACATCGCGTTGAGCTACCTCGACGAGCACGAGGACGCCAGGGACACCGCCGCCTGGGTGGAGAAGGCCGGCCGCCGCGTCGTGCTGCTGCCCGGCGACGTCGCCGACCACCGCCACTGCGCCGATCTGGTCGAGAAGACGATCTCGGAGTTCGGCCGCCTCGACATCGTCGTCAACAACGCGGCCTATCAAAAACTCGCCGACACCATCGAGGACATCGAGATCGCCGATTGGGACCGGCAATACGCCGTCAACGTCCACGCGATGTTCTACATCCTGAAGGCCGCCTCGCCGCACCTGAAGGCGGGCGCCTCCATCGTCAACACCGCGTCGGTGAACGCCAAGAATCCGGTGGAGCAGCAGCTCGCCTACTCGTCCACCAAGGCGGCCATCGCCAACATGACCACCAACCTCGCGCGGATTCTGGGATCGCGCGGCATCCGCGCCAACGCCGTGCTGCCGGGGCCGATCTGGACCCCGCTCATCCCGGCGACCATGTACACCGAGCAGGTCGAGACCTTCGGCTCGCAGACGCCCCTCGGCCGTCCGGGCCAGCCGGCCGAACTCGCCGGCGCCTACGTGCTCCTCGCCTCCGACGAGGGCAGCTACATGAGCGGCGCGATGATCGCCGTGACGGGCGGCATGGTCACGCTCTGACGGGCGCGAGCGCGGCCGGCGCCGCCGCCTCCCGCAGGCCGTCGCGGGGGGCGGGCGTGAGCGCGCCCCGCGGCCACGCCCCCCGCGCACGGCGATCGAATCGCAGGGCGAGGCCCACGAACAGCGCGATCGCGGCGGCCTCCAGGGCGAGGAGCGCGGGCCAGGCGCCCGCCAGCGGCGCGGCGGCGAGGTCGAGCATCTCGGTGACGACCACGGCCGCGATGGCGCCGGCGGTGAAGACGGGCAGGGACCGGCGCCCGAGCCGGACGAGGGCATGGTCGCGCGGCACCGTGTGGAAGAAGCGGATCAGCGGCGCGTCCGGCAAGGCCATCCCGACATAGGCCAGGGCGAGGACGTGCAGGAGCCGCAGGGGCGATTGGTAGGTCTTGCTCGCGCCGAGCCAGAACTCGTCGAACCGGGTGGTGGTGGCCCAGTCGTGGGCCGCCGGCCAGATATGGACCAGGCACAGGACGAGGATGGGGTAGGCGGCGAGACAGACGACGGCGAGGACCGTCAACGGCCGGTTGCGCGGCGGGACGACGCCGCGATTCAAGCCCTGCCCGATCACGATCCCGATGGTGAAGAGGAGCGTCCAGGGCAGGATCGTGAGGTGGATGGGCTCGCCCGACAGACTGTTGGGGATCACCCAGTCGAACTGTCCCGCCAGGACCCAGAGGAGGATCGCCGGCGGCAGCTGCGCCCAGGGCCGCCACGCCGCGAGGCGCAGCAGGAAGGGTGCCAGCAGCGTCAGGGCGATGTGGAGGCGCAGGACGAACGAGTATCCGACCGTCTGGCCGAGGCACAGGGCATGCCAGAGCAGGCGTGCGGCGCCGTGGTCCCGCATCAGCCCGGTCTCCGGCGCATGCACGCCCTCGACGCCGCGCAGCCCGAGGATCGCCGCCAGGAGGCTGAAACTCGCCAGGATGACGATCAGGTCGAAGGCGTAGAGGCGCGCCGCGCGGCGCCAGTGCAGGGCGACGCTGTGGCCGAGGGGCCGGTGCGCCATCTCCCGGGCGGCGAGCGCCGTGGAGATTCCGCTGAGCAGGACGAAGAGGTCGGCGCTGTCCGAGAACCCCACCCACGAGGGCGACAGCCGCGTGAGGTAGCCGTTGTGGATGTGGTTGACGAAGATGTTGACGAGGCAGAAGCCCCGGATCGCATCGATCGTCGTTCGCCGCTGCGGCATTCCCAAGACCCCGACTGCCCGTCACGCGTCCGTGATAGGCATCGAGTCTTAAGGTTGTGTACAACCAGGGCGTGCTTCCGGGGCCGGGGCTCCGGCCCGGCCGCGTGCCGCGCCGGATGACGCCGCGTCAGGCCGGGTCGGCGTCGATCCGCATCTTCAGGATCGCGTAGGGCGGCTTCTGCGCATCGGTGCCGTCGTTGTATTCCGGCCGGCGGTTCACCTGGGCCGACGAGATGTGCAGCCAGCGGTCGGGGGTGATCCAGAACGTGTCGGCCCAGATCAGGCGCGGATCGGAGGCGAGGATCTCGACGCTGCCGTCGGGGTTGCGCCGGCCGACCGCGTTGAACTCCTGCAGGGCGAGATACACCCGGTCCTTGGAATCCGTCGTGAGGCCGCCGGTCATCCCCTTCTCGCCGAGATCGACGACGCTCGCCGCCGCCATCGCGTCCGTGGCCTGCGGATCGAGGAGGGCGGCGGTGTCGACGGCGTAGAGGTGCCGGCCCATGAGGGGGGCGTAGTACAGGCGCCGGCCGTCCGGGGAGAGCGCGATGCCGTTGGCGCCGCCCTGGACCGGACGGGGCGGCGCGTTCCCCTTGCGCTGCATCACGGCACGGCCCTCGACGACCTTCAGCAGGCCCTTCTGCGACTTGGTGCTGGCGTGCCCGTGCAGGCGCCGCACCACCCGCCCCGTGGCGAGGTCGACGGCGAGGATCGCCCCCTCCCCGTCCTGGCCCTGGTCGGTGACGTAGGCGCGGGCGTAGCCGTCGCGGATGTCGATGCGCAGGTCGTTGAGGGACGAGGTCGGGACGACGCCGGAATCGAGCGGCACCACCCGCAGGATGCGGTTGTTCGCGATGTCCATCTGCACGAGCTTGGCGCCGCCCTTCACCGGGGGGCCAGAGCCGTCCGGCAGGCCGGCATCGAGGAGCCACAGGGTGTCGTCCCGGTCGAACACCCCGTTGGGCACGTGGAAGAAGCGCCCTTGCGCGTGTGCCGGATCGGGCTGGTTGGTCTCGAGGTCGGGGTAGGGCTTCACCGCGCCGCCGGGCAGGACTTCGCCCAGGGTGTAGGGCACCTTGGCGTCGAAGCGCGGCATCATGACGAAGGCGCGGCCGCCGCGCGCGATGGCGAGGCCCGTGGGCGTCGAGGGCGCGTCGGCCGTGAAGGCGAGTTCGAGGCCGCCCGGTGTCCGGTCCGTCGCGACGGCTCCCACCTCCGCCTTGCCCGGTTCGGATTTCGCCGCCGCGCCGGTGGCGGACAGCACGGCCGCCCCGGTGAGGCCGGCGGCGAGGAGGTCGCGTCTGGCGAGGGTCATGATGGGTCTCACGGGGTGTTCGGGGCTGATCGGTCGCGCGGGCCGCCGAGGCCACGGTCGCGGGCGTTCGGACGAAACGGGATCACCCGTGCGCCGCGCCGCGGACCTTCAGGTCGATGGCGTGGATGGCGGGTCCGGACGCGATGAAGAGGCGGCGCCCGTCGGGGCCGCCGAAGGTGACGTTGGCCGCGTCCGTGGCGGTCGCGATGCGCCCGAGGGGCTTTCCGGCGGGCGTGAAGATCCGCACGCCGTCGCCGCAGGCGGCATAGACCCGTCCGTCGGCATCCACCGTCAGCCCGTCGGGCACCCCCGCCTCCAGGGTGGCGAAGGTGCGCGGAGTCCCGAGGCTCCGCCCGTTCTCGACGGGGAAGGCCACGATGGCGCGCGCCCCCTCCGGGTTGAGGGAGGCGCCGGCATCGCTGACGTAGAGGGTGCGTCCGTCCGGACTGAAGGCGAGGCCGTTGGGCTGGTCGAGGGCGTCGGTCTGCCCGGTGAGGGTGCCGTCGGGGTCGATGCGGTAGACCCGCCGCGCGGCGTGGGCCGGCTCGCGCACGATCCCCTCGTCCGGCATGGAGATGCCGAAGACGGGGTCGGTGAACCAGATCGCCCCGTCGGGGGCCGGCGCCGCGTCGTTGGGCGAGTTCAGGGGGCGGCCGTCGTACCGGTCGGCCAGGACCGTGAGGGCGCCGTCCGCCCCGGCCCGCACCACCCGCCGGTTCCGGTGCTCGCAGGTGACGAGGCGCCCCGCCGCGTCGAGGGCGTTGCCGTTGGCGTTATCGGACGGATCGCGAAAGGGCCTGACCCCTCCGTCGTCCCCGATCACCCACATGCGGTTGGCCCGCACGTCGCTGAAGACGAGGCCGCCGAGGCGGGGGGCGTAGCACGGCCCCTCGCACCAGCGCCCCCCGGCATACAGGGTGGCGAGGCGGGCCTGCGGATCGACCACGGCCGAGAATTCCGGATCGTCGGCGCGCAGGAGCGGCGCGGCCCGCACGCCGCCGGGCGCGGCGGCGACGGCGAGGCCGAGGGCGGTCTGGCGGAGGAAGGTGCGTCGGAGCATCGTCGCCCGGGGTTCGAGGTCTGGAGAGGGGCGGCCCGCGCGCGGGCCGCCCGCGAGACGCGCCTTCAGCGCGCCGGCTTCGTCGAGGCGGTGGCGTCCGGGGCCGCCGGCTTGAAGCGCCACAGGTCCGTCGGCAGGGCCGCGGGGGCGTCGGGCTTGTAGAAGGCCGAATCCTGGATGCGCGAGGTGGTGACGTAGAGGGTCCCGTCCGGCCCCTCGCTGAGGGTGTCCGGCCAGCGCAGGCGCGCATCCTTGATCAGGGTGGCGGTCGCCCCGCCCTTGGTGGAGAGGTCGCGCACCTTGATGGAATCGTCCTGGGGCGAGGTGATGTACATCCGCCCGTCGTGGCGCGCGATGAGGAGGCCGTCCGCCGGGCCGTTCTCGCCCACGGTCTCGATCTTGCCCGACAGGCTCTTGTCGGCGAGGGCGCCCGGCATCAGGGCCTGGGTGAAGCCGCCGGCCAGTGCCTCCGTCGGCAGGCTGTAGAGCGTCTTGCCCTTGATCGCCTGCCAGTAGAGGGTCTTGCCGTCCGGCGACAGGGCGATGCCGTCGGCGGCGAACTCGACGCCGCGCCCATCGGGCCGGCGCAGGGGCTTACCGTCGTAGGTCACGGTCACGCCTTTCTCGGCCTGCGTCGAGGGATCGCCGTCGAGGACGCGGCGCGCCTTGCCGCTGGCGAGATCCACCACCACGAGGGCGCCCTTCGCCCCCGAATCCGTGAGGTAGGCGGTCTTGCCGTCGGGGGAGAACCGCACGTCGTTGAGGTAGGAGCCCTGGGGCGCCGTCGTCTCGTCGAACAGGATGGTGCGGCCCGGCTGGTTCGTCCTGAGGTCGATCTCGACGAGCTTGGCGCCGCCCGGCACCAGCGCGCCCATGGCCGGGGCGGCGGGATCGAGCACCCAGAGGTTGCCGTCGGGGCTCGCCACCACGCTCTGGACGCAGACCCAATGGTCCTTCGGCGAGACCTCGTCCTTCTTCGCGTTGCGCCAGGAGTTCCAGGCCGCGTCGGGGAACGGCACGAGCTTGCCGTCCTTCACCTCGGCCACGGAGACCTCCGTATCCTCGGTCCAGCGCGGGAAGTTGACGAAGATCCGGCCGTCCTTCGACACGGTGACGCCGGTGACCTGATGCTCGAAGCTCGCGACCTTCGTCAGGGTCTCGCCGGGCGCCGGCTGCGCGGCGGCGGGCGCCGTGCCGACAAGGAGGGCGGCGAGGAGGGAACCGGCGGCGGTGACGGTCACGGGCCGGTGCGTCACGGGTCGGTGCGTCACGGTTCGGTGCGTCATGGGTCGGTGCATCGCGATCTCATGGGGAGGAACCCCCCGGTCGGACTCCCGGGGTTCGGACGCTCAACGCGCGAACAGGCGGCCAAGCTTCATCCGATCCGGGCAAGCTTCATCCGATCCGGGAATACGGCGAGCGGGCGCCGGATTCGACCTTTTGGGGGGTGGACCGTATTGCGCAGATTTCGTCCCGCGGCGCTTTCCCTGTCCCCGGCGGATGGAAAATCCTCGCGAGAAATCGGCGGGCCCAGCGCAGGGACGGCGCAGGCCATCCTTCGCGAACATTTGATATGGACCGCAAGGGCCGGTCTCTCGAACGGAACGGTCGAGAATGACGACTGGGTGACATGGCGGTTTCACGGGTGAACGGGCCGCGAGAGCGGTCGGACGTTTGGAATCATCGGCTTGTTTGAGGAATTTTTAAGCAAGATCCGCCATACGGATCGGAACGCGCCGGAGCCTGATCCGGCGCGAAGGGGGGATCGGAATGTTCCACTTCGGCAGTCGCGCCACGCTGGATGCGATCGATCGGTCGCAGGCGCGGATCGAGTTCGATCCGAACGGCGCGGTGCTGGATGCGAATCCGCTGTTCCTCGAGCTGGTGGAATACTCCCTCGCCGAGGTCCGGGGCCGGCATCACAGCCTGTTCGTCCCGGCCGGGGAGCGGGAGAGCCCGGACTACGAGGCGTTCTGGGCGGCCCTGCGGGCCGGTCGGTTCCAGGCGCGCGAATTCCTGCGCACCACCAAGAGCGGCCGCGAGGTCTGGCTCCAGGCCTCCTACAATCCGGTCCTGAACCGGAGCGGCCAGGTCGTGAAGGTGATCAAGCTCGCCACCGACATCACGGCGCAGAAGGAGCGCATCGCCTTCTATGAGGGGCAGATCGCGGCGATCGACCGGTCCCAGGCCGTGATCCACTTCACCCTCGACGGGATCATCACCGACGCCAACGCGAACTTCCTCGACGCCCTCGGCTACCGCCTCGACGAGATCAAGGGACGCCACCACAGCCTGTTCGTCTCCCCCGAGGAGCGCGACGGCCGGGCCTATGCCGGGTTCTGGAGCGCCCTGGCCGGGGGCGAGCACCAGTCGGGCGAGTTCCGCCGGTTCGCCAAGGGCGGGCGCGAGGTCTGGATCTTCGGGGCCTACAACCCGATCCTGGGGGCCGACGGCAAGCCCTACGCCGTGGTGAAGTTCGCCAGCGACGTCACGGCCCAGGTCAACGACCGCAACCGCCGCCGCGACGGGCAGCGGCTCATCGATCGGGATCTCGGCCACATCACCGAGGCCATCTCCGACGTGAGCCGGCAGGCGGCGACCACGGCCGAGGCGGCGGCCCGGACCTCCGGCAACGTCCAGGCCGTGGCGGCCGGCGCCGAGGAATTCTCCTCCTCCATCGAGGAACTGAGCCGGCACGCCATCGAGGCCAAGGGTGCGGCCGACGAGGCCGTGGCCCGGGCGGGCGAAGCCGGCACGATCGTCTCCGGGCTCACCGCCTCGGCCGACAAGATCGGCGAGGTCATCGGGGTGATCCGCTCCATCGCCGACCAGACCAACCTGCTGGCGCTCAACGCCACCATCGAGGCGGCGCGGGCCGGCGAGGCCGGGCGGGGTTTCGCCGTGGTCGCGGCCGAGGTGAAGGCCCTGGCCAACCAGTCGTCGCGCGCCACGGAGGAGATCGGCACGCAGATCGCGGCGGTGCAGAACTCGACGAATCAGGCCGTCCACGCCATCGAGGCCATCGGCCGCACCATCGGGCATCTCAGCGAGATCTCGCTCAGCGTCTCCTCGGCGGTGACGGAACAGGCCGCCGTCACCCGCGACATGTCGGTGAACATGCAGAACGCGGCCCAGAGCGTCGAACTCGTCCGCCGGACCATGGACGGCATCGCCCGGGCGGCCAGCGACGTCGACGCCTCCGTGCAGGCCGTGAGCGGGGCGGCCCGCGCCCTCGCGTGAGGGTGTGCGGGGGGCGACGCCCGTGCGCGGTCACCGCCCGCCCTACTCCAGATCCTGCAGGTGGCGCGCGGCGATGAGGGAGGCCGCCGTGCGGTTCTCGACGCCGAGCTTGGCGTAGATGCCCTCCAGGTGCTTCGTCACCGTGCGCGGGCTGAGGCCCAGGATCTCGCCGATGTCGCGGCTGGCCTTGCCGCGCGCGAGCCACAGCAGCACCTCGGCCTCGCGCCCGGTGACGGGCAGGCGCGCGCGCAGGCGCTCCAACCCGGCCTCCGTCGGGTCCCGGGCGAGGCGCAGGAGGATCTCGTCGCCCGTGCCGCCGATGAAGCTCAGGCTGTGGGCGATCCCGCTCCGGTCGGAGAGGGTCAGGGGGCCCGCGGCCGTGCCGGCGAGGCAGGCGGCGAGCCAGGCCCGCGCCCGCGCCGGCAGGCCGGCCCCGTCCGGTTCGTCCAGGCCCGCGAGCAGGCGCGCGGCCTGGGGCGTCGACCACAGCACCGCGCCCTGCCCGTCCACGGCGAACAGGGTGCGGCCGGTGGTGTCGAGGGCGGCGCGGGCGCTCTGGGCGGCGCGGGCGCCGGCGAGGTGCACCCGGATGCGCGCCAGGATCTCGTCGGGCGCGATGGGCTTCGTCACGTAGTCGACGCCCCCCGCCTCCAGGCCCTTCACGATGTGCTCGGTCTCCGACAGGCCGGTCATGAAGATCACCGGCACATGGGCGAGGGGGCCCTTGGCCTTGAGGCGCCGGCAGGTCTCGAATCCGTCCATGCCGGGCATCACCGCGTCGAGCAGGATGATGTCGGGGGTGATCTCGTCGACGAGCGCCAGGGCGAGGTCCCCGGCCACGGCCACGAGCACCGTCGCGCCCGAGCGCTCGATGGCCTCGGTGAGGAAGCTCAGGGTGTCGGGGGAATCGTCGACCACGAGGACGATGTCGCGCTGGGGCTCACGCATCGCCGGCGGGCTCCGGCGCGCGGGATTCGTGCAGGTCTTCGAGGAGGCCGAGGACGCGGCGCAGGTCGTAGGCGTCCACGAGGCCGCGCATCCGCGCGAGGAACGCGTGCGGCGGGTCGGGGTCGTCCGCCATCCCGGCGAGCTTCGCCTGGAGGCCGCGCACGTGGCCGATCCGGGCGAGGCGCAGGAGGTCCGCCACGGCCTCGGGCCGGGGCGGCGGCCCCGCGTCCCCGGCGGGGGCGGGCGAGGCCTCGGGGGCCGGCGGCGCTTCAGGGGCCGGCGGCGCTTCAGGGGCTGGCGGCGCTTTAGGGGCTGGCGGCGCCTCGGGGCCGCTCCAGGCGAGGCCGAGCAACCCGCTGACGATCTCCAGGAAATCGCGCAGGTCGAACGGCTTGGCGATGATGGCGTCGTGGGGGGCGTCGTGCCCGCGCGATGGGCTGATCTCGTGGACGTTGGCCGACATCATGGCGATCCGGGCGGTGTGTCCGGCCTCACGCAAGGCTCTGGCCAGGACCCAGCCGGTCATGCCCGGCATGGCGATGTCGAGGAGGAACAGATCCGGCGGGTGCCGGGCAGCGAGGTCCAGGCAGGCGGGGCCGTCGGCGGCCTCGATCACGATGAGCCCGAGGGGTTCGAGGATGTCGCGCATGAGGCCGCGATGGGCGGCGTCGTCGTCCGCCACCAGGATGGTGCGGCGCGCCCCCGAATAGGTCCGGGCCGGTTCGGGCGTGCCTTGCGCCAGCCGCACGGGTTTGGGCCGCGCCACGGAGGCCAGCATGAGGCGCAGGCGAAAGCAGGTGCCCTGCCCCACCGTGCTCTCCACGGTGATCTCGCCGCCCATGATCTGCGCGAGCAGATGCGCGATGGTGAGCCCCAGCCCGGTGCCGGGGGTCGTCAGCGCCGCCGCCATGGAGCCGCGCTCGAACGGCTCGAACACCCGCTGGAGGTCGGCCTCCGGGATGCCGAGGCCGGTGTCGCGGATGGTGAACACGGCGATCTGGCTGCGGTAGGCCAGATCGAGGGCCACATGCCCCTTGGGCGTGAACTTCACGGCGTTGGACAGGAGGTTGAGCAGGATCTGGCGCAGGCGCTTCTCGTCGGTGGCCACCACCACCGGCAGGGTGTCCGGCCGGGTGAAGCGGAACGCGAGGCCGGCGCCCTCGGCCTGGAGGCGGATCATGTCGCCGATCTGGTCAAGGAAGTCCGCGAGCCGGATCTCGTCGCGGTGGATCTGGAGGCGCCCGGCCTCCATGCGCGAGATGTCGAGGAGCCCGTCGATGAGGCCCGACAGGTGCTGGGCCGAGCGCCGGATCACCCGGATGCCGTTCCGGCGCGGCGCCGGGATGCCGGGGTCGCCCTCCAGGAGCTGCGCGTAGCCCAGCACGGCGTTGAGCGGCGTGCGCAGCTCGTGGCTGATGCCCACCACGTAGCGGCTCTTGGCGAGGTTGGCCGCCTCGGCCGCTTCCTTGGCCTGCTGGAGCTTCAGGTCCGTGACCTTATGGGCGGCGATCTCGGCCTGATAGAGACCGGTCTGGCGGGCGGTCTCCTCCAGGGCGACGTGACGGCTCTCCTGGGCGAGGACGAACAGCCACGCGACGATGCCGAGGATCACGATGAGGATGAGGAACAGGGAGGTGAGCGCGGCGGCCAGGGTCTCGCGGTGCTTGGGGTGCTCGGAGACCGCGCCCGCATGGACGATGCCGAGGATGAGGGCCACGGCGCTGACCAGGGTGAGCATCAGGGCGAGGTAGCGCCCGAGCGGCGCGCCGAGCCAGGCGGCCGTGCGCGCCGGCAGGACCCGCGCCAGGATCCCCTGCGCCTGCCTGTCGAGGCGGCCGTGCGGCTTGCACAGGTCGCCGCAGCGGGCGTCCAGCGAACAGCAGAGCGAGCAGATCGGCCCGCCATAGGCCGGGCACTGGGCCATGTCCTCGGGCTCGAACGGGTGCTCGCACACCCGGCAGGTGATGGACGCGGCCCCGTTCCAGTCGGTTTTGGGCGTTCGCGCCAGGTAGTAGCGCCCCTCCGTCGCCCACGCGATGGACGGGGCGGCCACGAAGGCGACGACGAGCGCCAGCATCGGTCCGAACGGGGTGAGCGTGGCCCCGAGCCAGCCGAGATGGGCGGCAAAGCCCGCGCCCATCGACAGCACCATGGCGCCGGTGCCGACGGGGTTGATGGCGTAGAGATGCGCCCGCTTGAACTCGATGCCGGGGGGCGACAGGCCGAGCGGCTTGTTGACGGCGAGATCGGCCGCCAGCGCCCCGACCCAGGCCGAGACCACCACGGCGTAGAGACTGAGCGTGCTCGCCAGGGTCTTGTCGATGCCGAGCTCCATGAGCAGGAGCGCGATGGCGACGTTGAACACGAGCCAGACGACCCGGCCCGGATGGCTGTGGGTGAGGCGGGAGAAGAAGTTCGACCAGGCGATGGAGCCCGCATAGGCGTTGGTGACGTTGATCTTGATCTGCGAGACCACGACGAACAGCGTCGTCAGGGCGATGGCCCAGGGGCCGGGCGCCACCACGTAGCCGAACGCGATGGCGTACATCTGCGTCGGCTCGCCCGCCCGGTCGGCCGGCACGCCGTGGTGGAGGGCGAGCACCGCGAGGAACGAGCCGAGCAGGATCTTGAGGAAACCCGGCACGATCCAGCCGGCACCGGCGCCCAGGACGGCGGCCCACCAGCGGCCCGCCCTGCCCGGCTCCGGCTCCGGTACGAATCGCAAGAAGTCGACCTGCTCGCCGACCTGCGCCAGCAGCGCCAGCAGGATGCCGGTGGCGAGGCCGAAGCGCGCGAGGTCGAACCCGCCCGCCCCCGAATCGCCGGGAAAACCGAGCCACGTCTCCACCGGCGCGCCGCCCTGCCAGACGATGCAGGCGAGCGGCAGCAGGTTGAGGACGATCCACAGGGGCTGGGTCCAGATCTGGAACCGGCTGATGAGGGTGATGCCGTAGATCACGAGGGGGATCACCGCCACGGCGCTGACGAGGTAGCCGATGGCGAGCGGCAGGCCGAAGCCCATCTGCAGGGCCATCGCCATGATGGCCGCCTCGATGGCGAAGAACAGGAACGTGAAGCTCGCGTAGATCAGCGACGTCACCGTCGAGCCGATGTAGCCGAAGCCGGCGCCGCGGGTGAGGAGATCGATGTCGACGCCGTGGCGGGCGGCGTAGGCGCAGATGGGCACGGCGGTGGCGAAGATGACGAGCGCCACCACCACGAGGGCGGCCAGCGTGTTGGTGAAGCCGAGACCCAGCACCAGGGTGCCGCCGATGGCCTCGAGCGCCAGGAACGACACGGAGCCCAAAGCCGTCTGCGCCACCCGCAGGCCCGACCAGCGCCGCGCCGACTTGGCGGTGAAGCGCAGGGCGTAGTCCTCCAGCGTCTCGTCGGCGACGAAGCGGTTGTAGTCGCGCCGGATCGGCAGGATGCGCTGGTGCTGGGGCATGGGTCGGCAGAGAGGTAGCACGTGCGGGCCGCGCCGCCGAAAGACCTTGGACGGCGGCGCCGGATCAACGGGTTTTCCCGATCGCCTCGACCGGGAGCGTTCCGCCGAGGGGATCATACGACGGTCGATGAGCGGACCCGCAGATCGAACGCGATCGACGCTTCGTCACCGCACCCAGCAGCGACCGCGAATCACGCGCGACCCCCTCCGGATCGCCGGGCGTCGGTGAAATGCGGACGGTGCGCCGGCGCGCGACGATGCGCGGGGTCGATGCCGTCTCAGCGCGGCACGGACTTCCCGCGGGGTTTGTCCGCCCCGGAGCTGCGCCCACCCGTGACCTTCGGGGCCTTTCCTTCGAGCTCCCCGCCGTGCACGCGAACCTCGATGAACTGCCCGGTGTCCAGGCGACCCGACACGATCACCTCGCCCAGACTCTCGGCAGCCACGGCTTCCTTCGCCTCTCGTCTGGCCGCCCGGTCGATGCGCTCGGCCTCGTCCCCGGCAGGCCGCTCCACGCCCTCCGCCAGGGCGGCGCCCATCCGAACCTGCCAGCCCGGACCCCCCACCTTGTAGGCTTCGAGGATCCCGGGATCGAGGCGCAGCGTCACGTTCACCTTCGCCTTCTCGGCCTTCGGCCGCCCACGCCCGCGCTTCGGCAGGCGGGCGCGCAGGTGGTCCGGCATCTCGGAGACCGGGCGCAGGGCGGCAAGCTGATCGTCCGTGAGTTCCGGGTTGTCCGACACCTCCTCCCAATCCTCTTGCGAGAACCCCAGGGCCGGCCGTTCAGGCTTTGGAGCGGTGGCTGTCATAGGCGGCTCTCTCCTTCGGGCTGGCTGGGCGCAGGCTCACGATGTCGAGCCCCTGCGTGCCGAGGGGCGACACGATGACCGCGACGACGAGCAAGCCGTTCCACGCGCCGACGAGCATGAACCGCTCGCGTCCGTTGCGGCTCGGCTTCGTCGGCAGGAACAGGGCGGTCTCGGCATCGAAGGCATCATCGAAATCGGCGAAATCCAGCCCGTGCTTGAGCAGGTTCGCCTGTCTCTTCGGTTCGCCCCACGTCACGCTCATTCGACGATAGGTAGAGACGACATATGGGCCCCACAAGATTTTTCGCTACAGCATAAAATTTGTGGGTGACGTCACGGATACCCACCTTGGCCGCGACGGCGTGGAGCGGGCTCCGCGCCGGAGCACCGCGTGGCGGACGTCGCCGAGCCGGGGAGGAGTTCGAACCCTGGACGAGCGCCGAGGCTTGGACGAGGGCCGAGTTTTGGAGAAAGGGTTTCGGACGATGCGCCTCCGCCCGGTTCCCCTCCATACGCAAGACTGCGTATCGACCGCATCGCACCACGCGGCCTAGCCTTTGCGTCATCGATCCACGGCCTCCCGACGGGCCGGGCGACGACGATCAGGGGTTCAAGGCACGATGGCGGAGAGCAAGGGCAACGGGCTGCAATCGGCGCTGCGGCGCAAACTGCTCATGGGGCTCGCCGGCGTGCCGGCCATCGCCCTCATGCCGCGCATGGCCTTCGCGGCGGGGCCGGCCACCGCCACCGTGAACACCACCGGCCTCGCGGTGACGGACACGGAGGTCACGGTCGGCATCCTGCACTCGGCCACCGGCACCATGGCGATCTCCGAGACCGGCTCGATCCAGGCGGAAAAACTCGCCATCGCGCAGATCAACGAGGCCGGCGGCGTCCTCGGCCGTAAGATCAAGATCATCCAGGAGGACGGCGCCTCCGACTGGCCGACGTTCGCGGAGAAGGCGAAGAAACTCCTCGTCAACGACCATTGCGCCGCCGTGATGGGCTGCTGGACCTCCGCCTCCCGCAAGGCGGCGCTGCCGGTGTTCGAGCAGTACAACGGGTTGCTCTACTACCCGACCTTCTACGAGGGCCTGGAGCAGTCGAAGAACGTCATCTACACCGGCCAGGAGGCCACGCAGCAGATCCTCGAATCGCTGAACTGGGTCGCCAAGGAGAAGGGCGCTAAGACGTTCTTCTTCATCGGCTCGGACTACATCTGGCCGCGCACCTCGAACAAGATCGCCCGCAAGCACATCGAGAACGTGCTCAAGACCAAGGTCGTGGGCGAGGAATATTTCCCGCTGGGCCACACGCAGTTCAACTCCGTGATCAACAAGCTGAAGCTGACGAAGCCCGACGTGATCTTCACCGACGTCGTCGGCGGCTCGAACGTGGCGTTCTACAAGCAGCTCAAGGCGGCGGGCATCGACCTCAACAAGCAGACCCTGCTGACCATCTCGGTGACGGAAGACGAGATCGACGGCATCGGCGGCGACAACATCGCCGGGGCGTACTCGTGCATGAAGTACTTCCAGTCCCTGAAGAACCCCAACAACGAGAAGTTCGTCGCGGCCTTCCACAAGATGTGGGGCGAGAAGACCGTCATCGGCGACGTGACCCAGGCGGCCTATCTCGGGCCGTTCCTGTGGAAGATGGCGGTGGAGAAGGCCGGCTCCTTCGACGTCGACAAGGTGGCGGCGGCCTCCGCCGACATCGAGTTCACGGGCGCTCCCGAGGGCTACGTCAAGATCCACCCCAACCATCACCTCTGGTCGAAGACCCGCGTCGCCAAGGCCCTGCCGTCGGGCCAGTTCGAGGTGGTCTACGAGAGCCCCGCGCTCATCGAGCCGAACCCTTTCCCGAAGGGCTACCAATAGGACCCTCCGCCCGCGCCCGTTCGAGAAACTCCCTCGTTCGGCGCGGGTCCCCTCTCCTGGAAGGAGAGGGACAGGGTGAGGTGTGTGACCTTTTCGGAGATGTCCCACACCTCACCCCAACCCTCTCCTTTCAGGAGAGGGAGCGCGTCGCGGCCCTTTCGAGATGGCCGCGTCCGCCATCGACGGCCCGAGGCTTGCAACGCAGCCGCCTCCCCTGGAGTACGAAGAATGCTCGGCGACTATTCCCTCACGGACCTCAGCTCGATCTTCGTGATGCAGGGCTTCGCCGGGCTGATCCTGTTCTCGGTCTACACGCTGATGGCGCTGGGGCTCGCCATCATCTTCGGCCAGATGGGCGTGATCAACATGGCGCACGGGGAGTTCATGATCCTCGGCGCGTACATGACCTATCTGTGTTCGGGCTTCTTCCAGACGCACCTGCCGGCCCTGTTCCCGGCCTACTTCTTCGTCGCCATGGCGCTGGCCTTCGTGGCGTCGGGGGCGCTCGGCATGCTGGTGGAATGGGCGCTGATCCGCCACCTCTACAAGCGCCCGCTCGATACCCTGCTCGCCACCTGGGGCCTGTCGCTCATCCTGCAGCAGGCCTACCGCACGATCTTCGGGCCCCGCGAGGTCGGCGTCGAGCTGCCCGCCTGGCTCATCGGATCGGTGCAGGTCACCGACACCATCGAGATCCCCATCAACGGCATGTTCGTGATGGGCGTGACCCTCCTCATCACCGCCGGCGTCGCCCTCCTCATGTACCGCTCGCGCTTCGGCGCCCAGGTCCGCGCCGTGGTGCAGAACCGGCCCATGGCCGGGGCGGTGGGCATCGACACGGAAAAGGTCGACCGCCTCACCTTCGGCCTCGGCTGCGGCATCGCGGGCATCGCCGGGTCCGCCTTCACCATGGTGGGCTCCACGGGGCCGACCTCGGGCCAGCTCTACATCGTCGACACCTTCCTCATCGTGGTCTTCGGCGGCGCCGCCTCGCTGCTTGGCACCATCGCGTCGGCCTTCTCGATCTCGCAGACCCAGTCGACCCTCGAATTCTTCCTGTCGGGCTCCACCGCCAAGGTGATCACGCTGCTGGCCGTCGTCGGCATCCTGATGCTGCGGCCGCAAGGGCTCTTCACCCTCAAGGTCCGGCGCTGAGGAGTTTTGACCATGACCCGCGCCCCATCCCACACCGTCCACGACAACCCGTTCATGAAGCCCATGGAGTGGATCAGCCTCGCGCTGCTCGTCGCCGTGATCTTCCTCGTGCTGCCGATGCTGCTCGACGCCTTCCGCCTCAATCTCGTGGGCAAGTACCTCACCTACGCGTTCGTGGCGCTCGGCCTCGTCATCTGCTGGGGCTTCGGCGGCATCCTGTCCCTCGGCCAGGGCGTGTTCTTCGGGCTCGGTGGCTACCTCATGGCCATGTACCTGAAGCTCGAGGCCTCCAGCGTCGAGAACACGAAGATCCAGTCGACGCCCGGCATCCCGGACTTCATGGACTGGAACCAGATCACCGAGCTGCCCTGGTTCTGGAAGCCGTTCACGAGTCTGCCCTTCACGCTTCTCGCCGTCGTCGTGGTGCCGGCCTTCTTCGCCTTCGTCATCGGCACGGCGATGTTCCGGCGCCGGGTGGGGGGCACCTACTTCGCCATCATCACCCAGGCCATCGCCGCCATCCTGACGATCCTCATCGTCGGCCAGCAGGGCTACACGGGCGGCATCAACGGCATCACGGATCTGCGCACCCTCAACGGCTGGGACATCCGCACGGACCGCGCCCACAACATCCTCTACTTCGTCAACGGCGGGCTGCTCGTCGCCTGCATCCTGTTCGCGCAATACGTGAAGCGCTCGAAGCTCGGGCGCATTCTCGTCGCCATGCGCGACAAGGAGGACCGGGTCCGCTTCTCCGGCTACCAGGTGGCGAGCTTCAAGACCTTCGCGTTCTGCCTCGCCGCCGTGTTCGCCGCCATCGGGGGCGCGATGTTCACCCTGCAGGTCGGGTTCATGTCGCCCTCCTTCGTGGGCATCGTGCCCTCCATCGAGATGGTGATCTACGCGGCGGTCGGCGGGCGCCTGTCCCTGTTCGGCGCCGTCTGGGGCACGCTTCTCGTCAACTGGGCGAAGACCACCTTCTCGGAGAGCTTTCCCGAACTCTGGCTGTTCGGTCTGGGCGCCCTCTTCATCGCCGTGGTCCTCGCCTTCCCCAACGGTCTCGCCGGCATCTACCGGACCTATGTCGAGCCCCGCCTGACCCGGAAGGTGAAGGCCCTGGAGCCCGCGCCCGCCGTCGCCCTCCCCCACGCGGCCGAGTAGGATCTCCCACCATGAACGCCGCGCTCCTGCCCTCGCACCTCATCGGCGCCGCCCCGGCGGAAAAGGACTTCCTCCTCGCGGTGGAATCCCTCACCGTCTCCTTCGACGGGTTCAAGGCGGTGAACGACGTGTCGTTCTACGTCGATCCCAACGAGATCCGGGTGATCATCGGCCCCAACGGCGCCGGCAAGACCACGGTGCTCGATCTCATCTGCGGGCGCACCAAGGCCAGTTCCGGCTCGATCAAGTACAAGGGCCAGGAGCTCACCAAGCTCTCCGAGAGCGCCATCGTGCAGGCCGGGGTCGGCCGCAAGTTCCAGACGCCGTCGATCTACGACGACCTGACCGTATTCGAGAACCTGGAGATCTCCTACCCCCGCGGCCGCTCGGTGTTCGGGGCGCTCACCTTCAAGCGCGATGCGCAGGTCCGCGACCGCATCGAGGAGGTGGCGGGCATGATCTTCCTGAAGGATCAGCTGCTGGAACGGGCCGAGTTCCTCAGCCACGGCCAGAAGCAGTGGCTCGAGATCGGCATGCTGCTGATCCAGGATCCGGAACTCCTCATGCTCGACGAGCCGGTGGCCGGCATGAGCGTGGGCGAGCGCATCAAGACCGCCGAACTCCTCAACCAGATCATCGTCGGCCGCTCGGTGCTCGTCATCGAGCACGACATGAAGTTCGTCGAGGACATCGCCCACCGGGTCACCGTGCTGCACCAGGGCAAGGTGCTGTCGGAGGGGTCGATGGAGCGGGTCAAGAACGACCCCAAGGTCATCGAAGTCTATCTCGGCCACTGAGAGGGACCGGCACCATGCTGCAGATCACGCCCAGCCCCTCCCCCGCGCCCTTCGTAAAGGCCGGCGCCCAGCCGATGCTGGCGATCGGCGACCTCCACGCCGCCTACGGCCAGAGCGAGGTGCTGCACGGCCTCGACATCTCCGTCGCGCCGGCTGAGATCGTCGCCGTCATGGGCCGCAACGGCATGGGCAAGACCACGCTGATGAAGACCCTCATGGGGATCGTGCCGGTGAAATCCGGCTCCATCCGGGTCGACGGCACGGAGGTCGGCACCCTCAAGAGCCACCAGCGCGTGGCGCAGGGCCTCGCCTACGTGCCGCAGGGCCGGATGATCTTCTCCGCCATGACCGTGCAGGAGAACATCGAGACGGGGCTCACCGTCACGGGCGAGCGCCGGGTGCCGGGGGAGCTCTACGAGATGTTCCCCGTGCTCCTCGAGATGAAGGGCCGGCGCGGCGGCAACCTGTCGGGCGGCCAGCAGCAGCAGCTCGCCATCGCGCGGGCGCTCGCCTCTCGCCCCAAGGTGCTCCTTCTGGATGAGCCCACCGAGGGCATTCAACCGTCCATCATCCGCGAGATGGGGCGAACACTCAAAAAAATCCGCGACGCGCGCGGCCTCTCCATCGTGGTCTCCGAGCAGGTGCTGAGCTTCGCCCTCGATGTCGCCGACCGGGTGCTCGTCATCGAGAACGGCCACATCGTCCACGAATCGCTCCGGGCCGACATCGACGAGGCCCAGGTCGCCCGCTTCCTCTCGGTCTAACCACTGCTTTCGTTTCATCACCTCGGTTCGAAGTGTCTCGACGGGCTCCCTCTCCTGGAAGGAGAGGGTTGGGGTGAGGTGTGGGACCCATTCGGAGAGTTCGCACACCTCACCCTGTCCCTCTCCTGGAAGGTGTGGGGACCCGTGCTCCGTCCGGTTCGGATGCCCGAACCGATTGGTCGGAGACGGTAAGAGTTTCTGGAAGAGGCCATCGCGCCCTCTCCGAGTCCAAAACCATCTCTTGCGCGGAGCCGGATGACCGGCGCGCGCGAACGGGGACGCCTGTCCTCAAGTCCAGCAAAGGGAGTACGCCAAGATGGCAGAGACGCTGATCAAGGTCGATCTCACGCAGTCGGCCTACGACAACGACAAGGTCCACAACCGCTGGCACCCCGACATCCCCATGGTGGCGATGGTCAAGCCCGGCGACGACTTCATCGTCGAGACCTACGACTGGACCGGCGGCTTCATCAAGAACAACGATTCGGCCGACGACGTGCGCGACATCGATCTCTCCATCGTCCACTTCCTCTCCGGCCCCATCGGCGTCGAGGGTGCCGAGCCCGGCGATCTCCTCGTGGTCGATCTCCTCGACATCGGCGCCATGCCGGAGAGCCAGTGGGGCTTCAACGGCTTCTTCTCCAAGAAGAACGGCGGCGGCTTCCTCGACGAGCACTTCCCCCTGGCCCAGAAGTCGATCTGGGACTTCGAGGGGATGTTCACGAAATCGCGCCACATCCCCGGCGTGCGCTTCCCCGGCCTGATCCATCCGGGCCTGATCGGCTGCCTGCCCGACCCGAAGATGCTGGAGACCTGGAACACCCGCGAGAAGGCGCTGTTCGACACCGACCCCAACCGGGTGCCGGCGCTCGCCACCCTGCCCTTCGCGCCCACCGCCCATATGGGCCGGCTGAAGGGCGAGGCCCGCGACAAGGCGGCGGCGGAGGGCGCGCGCACGGTGCCGGGGCGCGAGCACGGCGGCAATTGCGACATCAAGGATCTGTCGCGGGGCTCGAAGATCTACTTTCCCGTCTACGTGCCGGGCGCCGGCCTCTCCATGGGCGACCTGCACTTCAGCCAGGGCGACGGCGAGATCACCTTCTGCGGCGCCATCGAGATGGCGGGCTGGGTCCATCTCAAGGTCAACATCATCAAGGACGGAATGCGCAAGTACGGGATCAAGAACCCGATCTTCAAGCCGTCGCCGATCACGCCGAAGTTCGACGACCACCTCATCTTCGAGGGCGTCTCGGTGGACGAGTACGGCAAGCAGCATTACCTCGACGTGACGGTCGCCTACCGCCAGGCCTGCCTCAACGCCATCGAGTACCTGAAGAAGTTCGGCTATTCGGGCGCCCAGGCCTACTCGATCCTCGGTACGGCGCCGGTCCAGGGCCATATCTCGGGCGTCGTCGACATCCCCAACGCCTGCGCGACCCTGTGGATTCCGACGAAGATCTTCGAGTTCGACATCAATCCGGGGGCCGACGGGCCGACGAAGTATCTCGACGGCTCGATCCAGATGCCGCTCTCGCCGGATCTGTGAGAGCAAGGCCGCGCTTCCGCTGGAACGCGGGTCCCCTCTCCCGGAAGGAGAGGGACAGGGTGAGGTGCGTGACCTTCGCGGAGCGTTCGCACACCTCACCCCAGCCCTCTCCGTTCAGGAGAGGGAGCACCGTTGCGCCCGCCCCCGCGTGGTGGGCCCTTTCTTGCTCGAGGCTTCGGGAAGCACCTCCATGCCGGTCTACGATTACGCTTGCGCCGCCTGCGGGCCGTTCACGGTTTTGCGCCCCATGGCGCAGTTCCAGGACCCGCACGACTGCCCCGGTTGCGGGGCGGCCAGCGGGCGCGCCTTCCTCACCGCGCCCAACCTCGCCTCCATGGATCCGGGGCGGCGCAAGGCGCACGCCACGAACGAGCGGAGCCGGCACGCCCCCCGCAAGTCGTCCGGCCACGGGGCCGGCTGCGGCTGCTGCTCGGGCGCCGCGAAGGCGACGCGACCGGCGGCCGCGAAGAGCTTTCCGAACGCGCGGCCGTGGATGATCAGCCACTGACGGAGGAAGCCCCCTCCTCGCCCGGGCCGGGGCGGGACGCGGCTCCGAGTCGCCGAGGCGAAGCGGGATCCGGCCGGCCCGTGCGGGTATCCGGGCTCCTCGGGGACGCGCCGCGTGGGAGCTCCATCGGTCGTACGCAAGGGCCCGCGCGCCGCGCGAACGGGCGCCAAGGACAGGCCGCTGTTTCCGGGCGAAGAAAAGCAAACCCTGATCGTTCGCGTTGGTTCCAAGATCAGAGGAAAACTTTTGAGACTAGGAGCCTGCATCGACAAACTGGCGCGCTACTCATGGGAAGGAACTGAAACTTAATAACACCAACAGCATAACCTGACCGATCCAAGAACGGGTGGCTTCAGTGTCTATGCTCTCGAACATCAAGATTTTTAACAAGTTTCTCGCGGTCATCGGTCTGATCGGAGCGATCATCGCCGGGTGCGTCTGGTATTCGACCTCGCAGATGACGATCATCGACGATGCCTACACGGTCTATCTCGATAAGAACGCGAGGGCGGCAACGGCCGCCGCGAGACTCAACCGCACCATCTACCAGATGAGCTACACGGCCTTCCGCGTCCTCGCCGAGACCGATCGCGCCCAGATGAGCCGTGTCAGCGCCAGCTTCGATGCGTTGCCGGCTCTGGCGGCCGGACTGGTCGGGGAGGTGCGCGAGAATGCCCCGGCCTTCCGTGCCCGGACCGAGGCGGTGGCGGTCCTCCTCGACGATCTCGTCCGGAACGTCGCCGAGATGCGCGGCCTCGCCGGCCGGGAGATGAACGCCGAGGCCCTCGCCCTCGCGCACGCGAAGATCGACCCCGTCCAGGACAAGCTCTTCACCACGATCAAGGCCCTGGCGGACGACATCATGCAGGCGACCCAGAAGGGCTCCGACGCCCTGACGGCTCAGACCAACGACGCGCGTCACGTCACCATGATCCTGTCCGCCGTGGGCGTCTTCCTCGGCGTTCTGGCGGCCCTCGTCGTGGTCGTGGCCGGCATCACCCGCCCGATCCACCGCCTCACGGCGGTGCTCCAGCGCATGGCCCGGGGCGAGATCGACGCCGAGATCGCCGAGGCCCGGCGCGGTGACGAGATCGGCCTCATCGCCAAGGCCGTCGACGGGATCAAGGTCATGGTGGCGCGCAAGGCCGCCGAGGAGGCCGAGATTCGCCGCATCGCCGACGAGGCGGCCGCGCGGGAGCGCCGCCGCACCATGATCGAACTCGCCGACAGCTTCGAGGGTGCCGTGGGCGGCATCGTCGGCATGCTGTCCTCCTCGGCGACGGAACTCCAGGCCACGGCCCAGACGATGACCGCCACCGCCACCGAGACGGCGAGCCAGTCCACCACCGTGGCCGCCGCCGCCGAGGAGGCCGCGGCCAACGTCAGCACCGTGGCGGCGGCGGCCGAGGAGCTCGGCGTCTCCGTGCACGAGATCGGCCGGCAGGTCGGCGGCTCCGCCGACCTCGCCCAGGGCGCCGTGATGGAGGCGGACCAGACCGCCGCCCTCGTCCAGACCCTCGCCCAGGCGGCCGCCCGCGTCGGGGACGTCGTCGGGCTCATCTCCAGCATCGCCGGCCAGACCAACCTGCTGGCGCTCAACGCCACCATCGAGGCGGCGCGGGCCGGCGAGGCCGGACGGGGCTTCGCCGTGGTCGCATCGGAGGTGAAGGAACTGGCGGGCCAGACGGCGCGGGCGACGGAGGAGATCTCCAGCCAGATCACGCAGATCCAGGGGGCCACGGGCCAGGCCGTCGCCGCCATCGGCAGCATCACCGCCCGCATCCGCGAGATCAGCGGCGTCGCCACCTCCATCGCGGCGGCCGTCGAGGAGCAGGGGGCGGCGACCCAGGAGATCGTCCGCAACGTCGCCCAGGCGGCCACCGGCACCGGCGAGGTCACGGGCAACATCAGCGGCGTCGCCCGCGCGGCGGAGGAGACGGGGGCCGCGGCCACCCAGGTGCTGTCCTCGGCCTCCGAGCTGTCGCGGCAATCCGAGCACCTCAACGAGGAGGTCCGCCGCTTCCTCGACACCGTGCGCGCCGCCTGATCCGGGCCCCCTCGGGGGAGAGCCGGGCCGTTTCGAAAGGCCGGATCCGCCGTCCCGACGGGATCGGGCGGATCCGGTGCCTTCCGATCGACACCCCGGAGTTTCTTCCGGGGCCGCGAGAGGCAGGCGGACCGTCGGGGCCGACGGACGACGGTGTAAGGATTTCACTGACGAAGGTTACGCTCTTAGGCGTAGGATATTTTTGTAGCGGCCCCAAAATAATCAGATTACGATTTCGTGTGCTTGCTGCTCAGCTTTTTGCCGGGTGTCAGATCGATTGGAGGATTCGGTCGGGATTCGACTGGTCCACGACACGATACGGTGCCCACACACCGATTTCAGGTACGGCATAGTCCCCGGGTCTTCGGTTCGGGACGTTCGACGGTCGAGGGTCACGACAAGGCGTCTTCCGCCGCGATAAAAAAGTCAGCTAGGGATCGGACTGATTGCCATGACGCAGATTTTCGCGCCGCCCGAACAAGCGAAGACCGACGCCGTCGGCGAACGGCGCAAGGCGAGTTTCGTGTCGCCCGCCAAGCGCGCGGGTGGTTTCCGGAACGAGACCGTTGTGGAGGACATGGCGGCGCTGCTGGCGGAGCACCGCAAGGCCATCGCCCGCGGAACGCGCCCGCCGCCCGCTGCGAACGATGCGGGCGGTCTGTCCCAGGACCTGCACGATTGCGGCGGCTACCACCTCGCCCTGATCCAGATCTCCCTCAAGCTCCTCGAGGCGTTCGTGCCGGAGGGGCGGGCCCGGGCGCATCTCGACCGGACGAAGGCCCAGCTCGCGCACTTCGCCGCCGATCTCGGGGCCATCGCCGCCTCCCAGGGCCCCGCGCCCCGTCCGCGACCGGGGCGCGCCCGGCCCGACGACGCCCGCCACGGTCCCGATTGCCGCGATCTCGATGCGTTCCTCACCGAAACCCTGGCGGCGTGGTCCCTGACCTCCGGGCTGCCGGTCGCGTTCCGCTGCAACCGCCCGCACCTCCGGCTGCCCATCGCCCTGGAGCAGCCGCTCCTGCGGATCCTGCAGGAATCCCTCACCAACGTGCTCAAGCATGCCCGCACGGCGAGCCGGGTCACGGTGGACCTGACCGCGCGGCGCGGCGTCCTCACCCTCACGATCGGCGACGATGGATGCGGGTTCGATCCCGCCCGCCTCCGGTCCGTCCCGGCGCCCGACGCCGGCTCCGGCGGCTCCGGGATGGGCCTGCCCGGCATGGCCGCCCGGATGGACCGCATTGGGGGACGCCTCGCCGTCGACGCCGCGTGCGGGCGGGGCACGCGGATCCGGGCCCGCCTGAATCTGCCGCGCCCGGTCTGACGCCGCGTGTCCGGAACGGCATCCGGGGCGGTCGCGGAGGCGGGAATCCGGATCGTCCTGGCCGACGACCACCCCGCCATCCTGGCGGGACTGCGGGCGGTCATCGACGGCACCGAGGGCATGAGCGTGGTGGCGGTGGCCCATTCCGGCTGCCAGGCCCTGCGCCTGATGGAGGAGCTGGGGCCGAGCGTGGCGGTGATCGACATCGCCATGCCGGACATGACCGGCGTGGTCCTGGCCCGCAAGGCCGCCGCCCTGGCGCTGCCGACCCGCCTCATCGCCCTCACCGCCCACAACGACCGCACCCTGGTGCAGACCGCGTTCGAGGCGGGCGTGCGCGGCTACGTGCTCAAGGGCTCGCCCATCGACCACGTGCTCCACGCGATCCGGGCGGTGACGACGGAGGGGTTCTACCTCGATCCGACCATCGCCGGGCAATTGTTCGATCCGCGCGCCGCGCAGGGCCGCCGCCGCGCGCCGACGGAGGACGGGGCCATCCAGCCCGCCCTGACCCAGCGCGAGAGCGAGGTGATCCGCCTCGTGGCGCTCGGCCACACCAACAAGGAGATCTCGGGCCAGATCAACGTCACCACCAAGTCCATCGAGACCTACAAGATGCGCGCCTGCGACAAGCTCGGCATCCGCACCCGGGCGCAGATCGTGCGCTACGCCCGCCTTCAGGGCTGGCTCTCCGAGCCGTGAGGGGGCGCGGGCGCCGGGGCCTGCGCGGGCGCCGGGGCCGGTGCGTCGAGGGCGGCGGCGAGGACCGGCAGGAACTGCCACAGGTCGCGGTTGAGCCGGGCGAGCTGGCGGTTCACGTCCGTCAGCTCGCGCACGCGCGCGTCGTCCATGGCCCGCTGGGCGCCGAAGCTGAGGCGCCCGCCGTGCTCGACGATCCGCATGGTGTTGGTGTGGGTGATCTCGCCGGTGGCGTTGACCACCGACATGGCGTGGGTGAGGTCGTTGCGCACCCGGGTGGCGGCGTTGAAGCGCCGGATCAGGCGCTCGAGGGTCTGGGCCGTCGCCGGATCGGCGAGCTTCACCGCGGCAAGGCGGCGGATGAGGTCGAGGCGCGCCCGGCTGGTGTTGAGGGTGGTGAAGACGATGGCCGCCGTGACCTCGTCCGTGCGCAGGAGCAGCATCAGCACGTAGACGAACACGCTCTCGGTGTTGGACCAGCTCAGGCCCAGGTTGCCGATGAGGCTCAGGATCCGCGTCTGCCGCAGGGCGGCCTCGCCCTTGGGGGGCTGGAGCGCGTCGAAGTCCGGGGCGGCCGGCAGATCCGTTCGCATGGGGCCGTTCCTGTCCGGCGATCAGTCTTCGCCCGCGACGATACGCCGAACGGGCAAGGTTCGCGCGGGGATCCGCCCGCTATCCGCAAGAATTCGGCATGGGGTTGCGGGGAGATAGCCTCGTTCGGGCAGGCTTGAATTTTTTCTCCGCCGGGCGGACCATCCCGCGCGACGACCGGTCGCCGCCCGTCGCTTTCGAAGATTCCGGACATGGCGCATCTCACCGACCTGTGGCTGGTGGAGTGGTGGCTGGCGCGGCGCGCCCGGCGGGCCGCCCTGCGGTTCGTCCGCCCCTACGTGGCGCGCACGCGCTGGCGGCGCGGCTCCGATCCGGGAGAGGCGTGGATGGAGCCCTACGCCCTCGGCTTCCTCACCGGCCTGATCACCCTCGTGGCCCGCCCGCTCATGGGCGGCGCGCGCGGGGAGGTCCTGGGGCTCGTCCAGGCCGAGGCGTGGGCGGCCCTGACGGGCCTGCCCTCCGGCCCCGTCGGCGAGCGCGTCCTCACCCTGAGCCTGGCGCGGGACCCGGATTTCGCCCTCGGGATGGGCGACGCCCTCGCGTTCCACGCCGCCGGGCGAGGGATCGGGCCAGGGGGCGCGCAAGCGGCCGGGCAAGGGGCCGGAACGCCGGACGGGTTCTCCGAGGAGACCGGCGCGCAGGCGCTCCTCGACCTGTGGGACAGCCTCATCGGCGCGCGCATGGAGGCCGGCGCGCTCCGGGCGACCGTCCCGTGAACCGTCGCTCCACGCGCCGGATCGCAGCGCAACCGTACGGGCGCGTGTTCTCTTGCACTGCGATGCGTCAGGTCAGGTATTCGCTGCGTAGGACGGGGAGCAGGCAAGTGTTCCGCTTTCCCTGACGGAAAGTTTACGTTTTTTTAACGCTTACGAACCGCGGCCATTCTGCAAAGTTCGGTCCGTTCCCGAGTGAACCGCACCGAACCGGCCCCGCCGGAGACGGCGCAAGCTTCGGGAACACTGTCCCGCACGACATGGATCACGCCGTCTCGCCGACGCAGAAGATCAGCGAGCTGCCGGTCCCGTGCATCATCCATCCGATGGGAGAATGATCATGACCACCAACAACAACGCGCTGACCGCACTCTTCGGCGCCCAGGCCCAGGGCCAGATCCAGGGTGAGGCCCAGGGCCAGCTGCAGGGCGAAGCCCAGGGCCAGCTGCAGGGCGAGGCCCAGGGTCAGGTCCAGACCGAGGCTCAAGACCAGGGCCAGGGCCAGGATCAAGGGCAGGGTCAGGATCAGGGGCAGAGCCAGTATTCCAGCAGCGAGTCCGTCAACGGCAACGGCAACCTGAACGGCAACGGCAACGGGAACCTCAACGGGAACCTCAGCGCCAACGGGAACCTGAACGGCAATCTCAACGGGAACGTGAACGAGAACATCAACGCCACCACCACCACGGTGGACACGACGGTCAGCGTCAATGTCGACATGACCGGTGAGATGGCGCCTCCGTCGGATTCGAGCCTCATCAACCTCGAGGGTCTGAACATCCAGGGTCTCGACGGCGGCATGTTCGTGATGCCCGACTTCTCGACCCAGACCCTCAACGGCAACGGCAACATCTTCAACCTCGACCAGATCAGCAGCCTGGTCGACAACGATCACCTGTCCAGCCCGAGCGTCAGCCTCGATATCGGCGGGGTCGACTACGGCTACAACAACGGCCTGCCGAACTTCAACTTCACCCAGAACGTCTCGGGCGATGGCGGCAACGCCAGCAGCAACGGCGGCGTGAGCGATTTCGCGAGCAACGGCAACGTCTCGTCGGCGAATGCGGTCTCGGGCGAAGCCTTCACCCAGCACATCACGCAGGGTGCCAACATCCAGTACAACTCCATGCCGGTCTCCGTCGTCGGCGGCGATTCCTTCAGCGAGATCAGCGGCACGGCCGACAGCGGCAGCAACCTCTGAGCCATGATCCCGGCCCGCGCCGTCACCCGGCGCGGGCCGTTCCACACGCACCGATCCCCGCGCGCCGGCCGCTCCCCGGCCCGCGCGCGCGGGGCCCGCCGATGGGGACGGTCATGATCGCTGGCGGCCCGACCGAGATCATCGCCCACTTCGCCGGGCACATGCGCCTCCTCGAGACGGTGGTGCTCCACCGCGAGATCTACGACGGCGAACCGGGGCACGGGCCCGCCGCCGCGCCGGCGACGCCGCACCGCGAGGCGAGCCCGACTCTCGACCTCGACGAGATGCCGAGCCGGCCCTACCCGGCGGCCCTGCCGCCCCCCGACGCGCTCCGGTTCGGCCACGACGTCCTCGTGCCGACCGGCCCCGTGAATCCGGCCAAGCTCGCACCCGCATCCGTGCCCGTCGGCGTCCCACGCCCGGCCGCCCCGGCCGCCGCCGGCGGCGGCGGCGGGAGCGCGGGGCGGGCCGAGGCGGACCGGGACGTCGCCCCCGATCAGGAACTGATCCGGATCGTCCAGGTCAACGAACTGCACGACAACGACCTCCTGCTGATGGTGGAGGGGACGGGGGTCGAGCACCTGCACCGCCTCGACCCGAACCATCTCGATCCCGTCGTCGCCATCGACCGGATGCTGGCCGAGGCGCGCGGCGGCGTGCCGGCCGACCTTGTCGCCCACGGGATCGGCACGGGCGACTGGATCGCCCTGGTCCAAGAGCGAGAGAGCCAAGCGCGCGAGGGCGGCACGGCCGCCGGCGGGACGCCTCCGGACGGCGTCGACGGCGGATCGGCGGACCTTCAGGGCCTGACCCTCGATGGGGTGCGCCAGCCCGCCGGCACGGCGCTGCCGACCGTCGTCGGACCCGTCCCGGCGCCCGGCATCGAGCCGCACAACGGCCTCCTCGCCCCCGGCCTCGAGGCGGTGACGGGGGGCAACCAGAGCTTCAACGTCGCCGGCATCCTCGACAACCACACCCAGCACCGCGCGCTCATGGTCGGCGGCGACGCCTTCACCACCCAGGCCATCGTCCAGGTCAACGTCCTCGCGAGCGACGTGGACATCACCGTCGGCGGCCGCAGCGGGATCCTCGACCTCGTCACCGGCGGCGACCTCGCCCGCAACGCGGCGCGCTCGACCCAGCACGACACCGATCCGGGGTTGGTCACCCATCTCTCCGCCGGGGCACGGACCCAGGTCGACGTGATCGCGGGCGACTTCTACGACGTAAAGAGCATCACCCAGATCAACCGGCTCTTCGACAACGACGTCGTGGTGCAGGGCACGTTCGGCACCTATTACACCGCGGTCGCCGGGGCCAACACGCAGGTCAACCTGTTCTCCCTGGAGGAACTCGGCTCACGCTACGACCTCATCGTGGTGCGGGGCGACTATCACACCCTCAACATGGTCCACCAGACCAACGTGCTGCTCAACGAGGCCATCGTGAAGGCCTATACGGGGCGGGCGGATACGATCGGCCAGACCATCGTCACCGGCGACAACGTCCTCGAGAACGTGGCCTCCGTCGATCGGTACGGCGGCACCGCGTTCAAGCCCCTGTCGGCCGAGCAGGACGCCGCGCTCTCCGGCCTGGAGGCGAATCACCTCGATCCGGCCCTCGCCGCCCTCCTGCCCCAGGCCGAAACCGGGACCCTGCACGTGCTCTACGTCGCGGGCGACTTCTTCAACATCAACGCCATCACCCAGACCAACATCGTTTCGAACGTCGACACGGTGATCCAGCACCTGCCCGATCCGGGCACGACGGCGGGCCCCACGGGCGAGGCGACCCAGTCGACCCAGACGGTGACGACGGGCGCCAACCACCTCGCCAACGTCGCGGCCATCACCACCGTGGGGACTACCACGGCGGCCCAGTTCGTCAGCGGCGCGCATTACGACGACGCGATCCTCGTCCAGGCCAACTACGTCAGCCAGAGCGCCCGCGTCACCATCGGCGACACCCAGAGCCTCGCCTCGGAGGTCGCGGCCTTCACCGGCCTGCACGACATCGCCCTGCCCGAGACGGGCACCCAGGACCTGCTCGGCCCCGCCTTCCACGGCGCCGGCTCCAGCCTGACCCACGACCTGCTCCACGGAATGATGGCCTGAACCGACGATCCGGCCGGGGCAACCGGCGGACGCATCCGGCCGGGGACACCGGTCGACAGGGGGAACGCGACATGGACGAGCTCAACCGCCGGGGTGCCGCCGTGGACCGCGAGGCCGCGGGGGCTGCCGACCCCGCCCCGGGGCCCGACCCCGCCCTCGGGGCCGGGCTCGCCGCCCTGGAGACGCGGTTCCGCCAGGAGGCCGGCGGACGCTACATCGGCCCGGCGGCCCCCGCCGCTCCGCCGGAGGCCCCGCCCCCGGCGGTCGGGGCGCCCGGAACGCCCAGGCCCCCGGCGGGGGAGGTGGCGGCGGAGGCCGCGCACGCGGTGCCCGGGCCGGAGGGACGGGCGGTTCCGCCGGAGGCGAAGGCGGCCGCCCCGGCGGCCGTCGCGCACGACGCGGCGCCCCAGCCCGCCCCCGCGCCGCGCCGCGCCGACGCGGGCGGCGGTTCGGGCGGGGGCAAGGACGGGGGTGGCAAGGACGGGGGAGGATCGGGCGGCAATGGGCCCGGCGGCGAGGCCGCCGGCCCCCTGCAGAGCCGCTCCGCCGACCGGGATTTTCGCGAGGTGCTGACCAAGGGGCTCGCCGGATGCCGGCGCAAGCTCCTCGTCATCGGCGTGTTCTCGTTCTGGGTGAACCTCCTCGTCCTCGGCATCCCGATCTACCTGTTCAACATCTCCGACCGGGTGCTGACGAGCCGCAGCCTCGACACCCTGGTGATGCTCACCCTCGTCATCGTCGGCGCCATCGTGGCCCACGTGGTCCTCGACGTGGTGCGGCGGTTCATCCTCATGCGGATCGCCGTGGAGGTGGAGGTGCGCCTCGGCGCGCCGGTCTTGGCGGCGGCGGCGAAAGCCTCGCAGGCGGGGTCGAGCCGCGAGTTCCAGACGCTCGCCGACCTGCAGCAGCTCAGGAACTTCATCACCGGCCCGGTGCTGCTCGTCATGTTCGACGCCCCCGTGGCGCCGATCTACCTGCTGGCCGTGTTCCTCATCCATCCGGATCTCGGCTGGATCGTCACGGCGACGGGCGTGCTGCTCCTCGCCCTCGCCCTCATCAACCAGAAGCTCACGGCGGTGCCGTTCGCCCAGGCCAGCGCCTACTCGACCCGGGCCAACCTCCAGGCCGACGCCATGGCGCGCAACAGCCAGGTGATCAACGCCATGGGCATGACGCCCGAATGCGTCACCATCTGGGGCCGCGAGACCGCCGAATCCCTCAAGGCCCAGGTGATCGCCCAGGACCGCAACATCGTCATCGCCGGCCTGTCGAAGTGCATCCGCCTCTCGACGCAGATCGGCATGCTCGGCTGGGGCGCGATCCTGGCACTCGACGGCAAGCTCACGGGCGGCACCATGATCGCCGCCTCCATCGTCGGCGGCCGGGCGCTCGCCCCCATCGAGGGCGTCATCGACGGCTGGCGCAGCTTCGTCGGCGCCCGCATCGCCTACGCGCGGGTGAAATCCCTCCTGCTGAACTCGCCCCTGAACTTCGACCGCCTGCGCCTGCCCCGCCCCGTGGGGCGCCTCACCGTGGAGCGGGTCCTCTACGTGCCGCCGCCGAACAAGAAGGTGATCCTCAACGGCCTCACCTTCCAGCTCGACCCGGGCGAGTCGCTCGCCATCGTGGGCGCCTCGGGGACGGGCAAGTCCACCCTCGCGCGCATGCTCGTCGGCTCGATCTCGCCCACCGCCGGGGCCGTGCGCCTCGACATGATGGACCTGCGCAACTGGGACCCGCGCCAGTTCGGCCAGAGCGTCGGCTACCTGCCCCAGGAGGTCCAGCTCTTCCCCGCCAGCATCAAGGCCAACATCGCCCGCATGCAGGACGACGCCACCGACGCCGACGTGTTCGACGCCGCCGAGATCGCCGACGTCCACGAACTCATCTCGGGCTTCGCCCAAGGGTACGAGACCGTGGTGGGCATGGACGGCAGCCCCCTCTCGGGCGGCCAGCGCCAGCGCATCGGCCTCGCCCGGGCCTTCTTCGGCGATCCCCGCCTCGTGGTCCTCGACGAGCCGAACTCGAACCTCGACACCCCCGGCGAGATCGCGCTGGCCCGCGCCCTCCTGCGCGCCAAGGCGCGCGGCACCACGGTGGTGGCCATCACCCAGCGCCCGACGCTGCTCAAGAGCGTCGACAAGATCATGATCCTCAAGGACGGCGCCATCCAGGTGTTCGGCCCCCGCGACGAGGTGATCCCGATGATCGTCGGCCGCAGCGCCAACGACGACCGCCCGCTGACCGGCCGGGGCGGCACCGGCACCGCCTGATCCCGCCCTCCTCGATGGAAACCCCGCCCGATCGAAGCCCCTTCAGGAGCCCCGCGCGCCATGACCCGGATCGTCACGATCAAGCCCGCCCCCGCCCGCCGCGAATGGTACGACGACATCCCGCAGGACACCCGCTACCACACGGGCTTCGGCTTCGCGTTCCTCGCGGGAATCGTGGCGGGCTTCGGGATCTGGGCCAACACCGCCCTCATCGCGGGCGCCATCGTGGCCACGGGCGCGTTCGTGGCCACGGGCCAGAACAAGACCATCCAGCACCTCGAGGGCGGGGTGATCCGCACCATCCTGGTCAAGGAGGGCGACATCGTCGAGCCGGGCCAGCCCCTGCTCCAGCTCGACGAGACCGCCCCCAAGGCGGAGCTGCGCCGCCTCGCGCTCCGGCACGACCGCCTGACCGCCATCGAGGCCCGGCTCCAGGCGGAGGCGCGCCAGGCCGCCGAGGTCACCTTCCCGGCGCCCCTCCTCGCCAAGCAGGGCGACCCGGACATCGACGCCATCGTGGGCAACCAGCTCCTGGCGTTCCGGGCGCGCATGACGAGCCTGGCCAGCGACCTGTCCGTCCTCACCAACGGGATCGACGCCCTGGAGGAGAAGATCCGCGGCAGCCAGACCCAGCTCAAGGCCGTGCGGCGCCAGCTCGAACTGTTCGAGCAGGAGATCGCGGCGAAATCCGTGCTCCTGAAGGGCGGCATGATCCGCATCTCCGAGATCCTCGCCCTGCAGCGCTCCCAGGCGAGCGCGCAAGGCGAGATCGGCCGCCTCGACGGCGAGATCGGCGACGCCCGCGAGCGTATCGCCCGCATCCGCGAGCAGATCACGGGCGCGCGCAACACCGCCATCAAGACGGCGGTGGAGCAGCTGCACGAGACCCTGGCCGACCAGAACGACGTGCGCGAGCGGATGCGTGCGGCGCGCAGCCTGCTCGACCGCATCGTCATCGCCGCCCCCGTGCGCGGCATCGTGGTGAAGCTGCGCTACCACACGGACGGGGGCGTGGTGGAGCCGGGCAAGAGCATCATGGAACTCGTGCCGCTCCACGACGAACTCGTCATCGAGGCGCGGATCAAGCCGCAGGACATCGACCACGTGAAGCGGGGCCAGTCGGCCGCGATCCGCCTCACGGCGCTGAGCCAGCGCATCGTCCCCATGGTGTCGGGCGAGGTGATCTACCTCTCGGCCGACGCCCTGCCGGACGACCGGCGCAACCAGGCCGCCGGCGGCGACCTCTACGTCGCCCGCATCCGCCTCGACCCGAAGAGCCTCGCGGAGGTCCGCAACTTCTCGCCCACCCCCGGCATGCCGGCCGAGGTCTACATGCGCACCACGGACCGGACGTTCTTCGAATACGTCTTCAAGCCGCTCAAGGACAGCATGGTGCGGGCGTTCCGGGAGATCTGAGCGATCAGCCGAGGCGGGGTGCGACGGCCGGAATCGGCGCCGGTCCGGCCTCCGCCCTGCGGGCGGTCAGGACGAGGCCGAGCGCCAGGGCGGCGATGCCGGCGCCGAGCCAGGGCAGGCTGGCGTACCCCATCCCCAGGGTGAGGGCGCCGCCCCCGAGGGCCGCCCCCGTGGCGTTGCCGAGGTTGAACGCCCCCTGGTTGAGGGTGGAGGCGAGGTTGGGCGCGTCGCTGGCCGCCTCCACCACCCAGATCTGGAGGGGCGAGACGAGGGCGAAGACGAGGGCGCCCCAGACCGGCAGGGTCAGCACGGCGGGGATCGCCGACCGGCTGGTGAAGGCGAACAGCACCAGCACGGCGACGAGGGCGGAAAAACTCCCGATCACCGTCGCCATGAGGCGCCGGTCGGCGAGCCGCCCGCCCGCGAGGTTGCCCACCGTCAGGCCGATGCCGAACAGCAGCAGGGCGCCCGTCACCGCGCGCGGGGTGAGGCCGCTCACCTCCTTCAGGAGCGGGGCGATGTAGGTGAACACCGTGAACAGGCTCACGGAGGCGAGGGTGCTGACCAGCATGGGCAGCAGCACCGCCCAGCGCCGCAGGGCGCGGAACTCGCCGGCGAGCCCGCCCCGCGAGCCCGGCAGGCCGCCGGGCACGAACGCCGCGATGGCGGCGGCCGCGATCACGCCGAGGCCGAGAACCGCGAAGAACGTCGCCCGCCAGCCCGCGACCTGCCCGAGCGCGGTGCCGAAGGGCACGCCCAGCACGTTGGCGAGGGTGAGGCCGGTGAACATCAGCGCCACCGCCTGCGCCCGCTGTTCCCGGGGGACGAGGCCGGCGGCCACCACGGCGCCGATGCCGAAGAACGCCCCGTGGGCGAAGGCCGTGACGATGCGGGCGAGCATGAGGAAGCCGTAGGTCGGCGCCAGCGCGCAGCCGAGGTTGCCCACCAGGAACACCCCCATGAGCACCAGGAGCGCGGCCTTGCGTGGAAGCCGGGCGGTGGCGATGGCGACCAGCGGCGCGCCGACGGCCACGCCGAGCGCGTAGCCCGAGACCAGCAGGCCCGCCCGGGGCACGCTCACCCGGAAGCTCTCCGCCACCTCCGGCAGCAGGCCCATGATGACGAATTCGGTGGTGCCGATGCCGAAGGAGGCGGCGGCCAAAGCCAGGATCGGACGGGACAGCACGGGTTCGCTCACGCTCGGGGCCCGGCCACCGATGGCGCGAGGCGATTTCGCTGCACTGCAGCATCGCCCGGGGCTACCACGCGCCTCCCCCGCCGCCGATGCCCCCGGCCTCGTGACGCCCCTGCGCGCGGAGCATGGAACCACCCGCCGCCCGCCGTCGACGCCGGGCGACGCGAACAAGAAAAAAGGCCATTCCCGCCGGGCGGGAATGGCCTGTCGCCGCGATGGGTTCGGTGGCCGACCCGGTGGGATCGGATCACCGAACGATCGTGCCGTTCAGGCGTCGACCTTCTTGCGGGGGCCGCGCCGCTTCTTCTCGGGGGCGGCGGGGGCCTCCTCCTCCTCCTGCGGCTCCGGCTCGACGCTGACCGTCTCCTCCGGGGCGGCCTTGGCGAGGCCCTTGCGGCGCTGCTGGCCGAGGCCGAGGGCGCGGGCGAGTTCGGAGCGCTGCTCGGAGTAGCTCGCGGACGTCATCGGGTAGTCGGGCGCCAGGCCCCACTTGGCGCGGTACTGCTCGGGAGTTAGCCCGCGCAGGGTGAGGTGCCGGCGCAGGGTCTTGTACTGCTTGCCGTCCTCGAAGCTGATCAAGTAGTCGGCCGTGATGGAGCGGCGGATCTCCTGCGGCGTCGCCTTGGGCGGGCCGGTGTCGACGGCCGGTGCGCCGCTCGCCGACACGCCACGGATCGCCTCGTGGACATCGCTGAGCAGTTTCGGCAGTTCCGCGCTCTGGACATGGTTGTTGCTGACATAGGCCGAGACGATGTCGGCGGCCAGAGTGATCAGGCGGGCTGAATCGGATTCTGTTTCATTCATGTCGTCGGCACCATTCTTAACTTAAGACACAACTCGATTCGAGCGTAAGCTCAGTTCTTTCGGCAAGCAATGTTCTGACGCACTGAGCTGAGGTTTTTTCACGTCTCATTGTGGATTAGCCGATCATTTCCTCGTGCGGTGCAGGAAACGTGCGGCCTTATCCCGTAGGGGTTGCTCGTTCGGGCGGCGGGCAACTGTCCTGGCCTGCCGGGACCGATGCCGCTGCAGGGCGGTCCTGTCGATCCCCGTCGCGCGCGCGGGAATCGATGGTGGCGCCGTGTGCGGATGCTGCGCTGGACGGACGCGATACTGTTGCGCCCCAAGTCGATCGTCTCGTTTCCGTGACCGTTCGCGAAACCCTTCGCCCGAGCGCCACATGTGAACGATCGTGCCTTGCGAAAGTTTCAATACTGGCATTGGCACGACAAAAACGCGTTGGCAATGGCGTTCCGGTGCAAACGCGGCGCCGGATCGAAGATCAGCGGTGGGAAATTTTCGTTGATCGTCCTGCACGCGCGGCGCAACCGTTGCGGTACTCCATAGAAGGCAAGGATCGCGGCGGCCTCTGTGCTGTCGCACAGCGGCCGTTGCCTGCGCCGGCCGTCGAAGTCGCGTCGCGTCTCGTCGCGCCGCGGCGCGCGGGACGGGACACGAATCGTTAACGGTCCGCTAACCATAGGGGCGGCAAATCTTGCCGGGTCCCCGATCCGGGGCGGCGAGGAACACCATGAGCGAGACGGCCGCCGCGGCGGTGCCGGGACAGGGAGCGGGGCAAGGCGCCGGCATGAGCGTCGGCCAGTTCGCGAGCTTCGCGATCCCCAACCGGGCCAATCTCCACGCCCTGTCGAAGCGCACGGACCTGTTCTTCGCCACCGCCGTGATGGGCATCCTCACGGTGCTCATCTTTCCCCTGCCGGCCTTCCTCCTCGATCTGCTGCTGGCCGTCTCGATCATCATCTCGGTGATGATCATGATGACGGGGCTGTTCATCGACAACCCGCTCGAATTCACCGTCTTCCCGACGCTGCTCCTCGTCGCGACGCTGCTGCGGCTCGCCCTCAACCTCGCCTCGACCCGCCTCATCCTCGGGCACGGCCACGAGGGCACGGCGGCGGCCGGTCACGTCATCGAGGCGTTCGGCAACTTCGTCATGGGCGGCAACTTCGTCATCGGGATCATCGTGTTCGCGATCCTGATCATCGTGAACTTCGTGGTCATCACCAAGGGTTCGGGCCGCATCGCCGAGGTGGCGGCGCGCTTCACCCTCGACGCCATGCCGGGCAAGCAGATGGCCATCGACGCCGACCTCTCGGCGGGGCTCATCGACGAGAAGGTGGCGAAAGCCCGCCGCGCGGCGCTCGAGGAGGAATCCTCGTTCTTCGGCGCCATGGACGGCGCCTCGAAGTTCGTGCGCGGAGACGCCATCGCGGCGCTCCTCATCACCTTCATCAACGTCATCGGCGGCATCATCATCGGGGTGGCCCAGCAGGGCATGCCCTTCGGCGCGGCGGCCAAGACCTACACCCTGCTCACCATCGGCGACGGCCTGGCCTCCCAGGTGCCCGCCCTCATCGTCTCGACGGCGGCCGGCATCCTCGTCTCGAAGGCGGGCGTGAAGGGCTCGGCCGACAAGGCGCTGGGCAAGCAGCTCGCGAACTACCCCAAGGCGCTGGGCATGTCGTCGGGCGTCATGGTGCTCATCGCGCTCCTGCCCGGCATGCCGATGCTGCCGTTCCTCGCGCTTGCCGGCGCGTCCGGCTACGCCGCCTGGCACTTCGCCAAGATCGCCCGGGAAGCCCCGCCGCTGGACGCCGACGGCGCGCCCATGGATGCGGGGGCCGTCGCCGCCGCCCAGGCCGCCAAGGAGGAGACGGTCACGGATCTGCTCAAGCTCGACGACCTCAAGCTCGAGATGGGCTATGCGCTCCTCGCCCTCGTCAACGGCCCCGACGGCCAGGACCGGCTCACCGACCAGATCAAGGCCCTGCGCCGACAGCTCGCCGCCGAACTCGGCTTCGTGATGCCCTCCGTGCGCATCCTCGACAACGTCCAGCTCGACGCCAACGCCTACGTGGTGCGGGTCAAGGAGATCGAGGCCGGCACGGGGCAGATCTTCCCCGGCCAGTTCATGGCCATGGACCCCATGGGCGGCCAGGTGCAGCTGCCCGGCCAGCACATGCTGGAGCCGACCTTCGGCCTGCCCGCCACCTGGATCGACGCGAGCCTGCGGGATCAGGCCCAGCTCAAGGGCTACACGGTGGTGGATGCCGCCACCGTGGTCTCGACGCATCTCACCGAGATCATCAAGGCCCACGTCTCCGAGCTCCTGAGCCACGTCGAGGTGCAGAAGCTCCTGCGCGAGGCCTCGAAGGATCACACGGAGCTTCTCAAGGAGGTGATGCCGAGCCAGATCGCCTCCACGGGCATCCAGCGCGTGCTGCAGTTCCTGCTCGCCGAGCGGGTCTCGATCCGCGATCTCGGCGCCATCATCGAGGGGGTGGCGGAGGTGGCCGGCCACGTGAAGAACCCGCGCGACATCGTCGAGCACGTGCGCGCCCGCCTCGGGCGCCAGATCTGCGCCCAGTACCAGGGGCCGGACGGCATGCTGCCGATCATCACCCTGTCGCCGGCCTGGGAGCAGGCCTTCCTCGAATCCATCGCGGGCGAGCGCGACGAGCGCTACCTCGCCATGCAGCCCTCGAAACTCTCCGAGTTCGTCAACACGGTCCGCGACCGCTTCGAGACCGCCGCCCGCATGGGCGAGATGCCGGTGCTCGTCACCTCGGTCCAGGCCCGGCCCTTCGTGCGCTCCATCATCGAACGCTTCCGCCGCGAGACCCCGGTGATGAGCCAGGCGGAGATCCACCCGCGCGCGCGGCTGCGGACGGTGGGGTCGGTGTGAGGCGGATTCGCGGTGCCGCCGCCTGACGGCGAGGTCCCGTGCCGTCAGGAAAGGACGATGGGGCGCCTTGCCGGGAGCGTGACATGACGGATTGGCCTTTCAGCGATCCACCGAACGTCGCGGTGCTGACGACGCGGCGCATCGTTCGGGATGCGGCATGGATCGCCCGCGTCGTCCACGATGCCGAGGATGGCGGATGGCAGTTCCACGACGGCACACCCGGCGCCCGGCACGCGGCGGAGGCCGTGGTGACGTCGCTGCGCGATCTGGTGCTCCGGGACGCGTCCCTACGCGCGTTGGCCGATCTCCCGGAGGGGTGGTGTGCCTGGCGCGGGAGCCCGGAGCAGCCCTGGCAACGGGCGAGGGTCGACGGCGTGTGAGCCGATCGGGGCCGGCGAGGGGTCTCTCCCCCGGCCGCCTGGCCGATGGCCGCCATCCGACATCCGTTCGATCCCGTCGCGGATCCCGGCCTCGACGATGCGCTCGGCGGCTCCCCCGTCGCGCGGACACTTCCGGAGCCTTCGCGGGGCGCTCGTACGGCCGGCGACGCCCCGCCCGTCCCGGGCAGGGCGTCGATCTCCGGAACGGTCAGGCCGGGTTCTTGCGGACGCGGCGGTCGATGGCCTTCGGGTCGAGGCCCGGGGCGGTGAGCGGCGCGCCGGGCGCCGCCTCGGCGGGGTCGCCCTTGATGGCGCTGGCGAGGCGGTTGCGCTCGTAGAGGAGCACCACGACGACGGAGACGAGGAACGGCAGCCAGAAGTAGAACAGCCGGAACACCAGCAGCGCCGCGATGATGGACGGGCGCGGCACGTCGGGCATCGCCACCACGAAGACGAGCTCGAACACGCCGAGCCCGCCCGGCGCGTTCGAGACCAGGGCCGCCGAGAACGAGGCGAGGAACACGGCGAGCACCACGAGGAAGCCCGGGTTCCCGGCCTCCGGCAGGGCGAAGTAGATGATCCCGGCGGCCCCCAGGAGTTCGAGGGGCGCGGCGACGATCTGCCGGAGCATGATCTGCGGGCGCGGATATTCGAGCTTGAACTTCCGGATCGTCAGGGGCTTCAGCCGCAGGAGCGAGCCGATGACGTAGAGGGCGACGAAGCCGAGGAGGCCCGCGCCGAGGATGCGGGCGGTGGCCGGGTCGGTCAGCACCGCGGGCAGGTAGCCGTTCAGGCGGGTCAGGGTGTCGGGAAGCGCCACGAGGACTAAGCCGCCGAGCAGGATCGTGCCCAGGCCGAAGGTGAACGAGCACAGGGCCACCAGGACGGCGACCTGGGCCGCCGACAGGCCCTTGGCGGTGTAGGCCCGGTAGCGCACCACGGCGCCGGAGAACACCGAGGCCCCGATGTTGTGCGACAGGGCGTAGGTGGTGAACGAGCAGACCGAGACGAAGAACCACGAGATGTGGCGCACGCCCAGATGCAGCAGGGCGATGCGGTCGTACCAGGCCAGCGCCGCGTAGGCGACGAGGGTCGAGAGGCCCGCGAGCAGGAAGCGGTGGACCGGAATCTCCGAGAAGCTGCTCTTGATCTCCGCCACCGAGATGCCGGCGAGCTCGCGGTAGAGCAGGTAGCCGGAGACGATGACGGCGGCGAGGCCGACGATCGGCCAGATGAAATCGCTGATCTTCTTCATGATCGACAGGTCGAGCCCCCTCACGCGGGCTCTCCCTGCACGACCGTGCCCGCCATCGCAAGCAAGGTCGTGAGCAAGCCTGGGAGGAAGCCGGCACGGTGGGCTGATGGCACCCGATCGTGACGGTTTCGTGCCGGTGCCCCCGGGGGCGCCGGATTCGGTCCTCAGGCGCGGACGCGCGACAGGCCGATGCCGTCCATGGCCGCCTGGTCGCGGGCGGCTTCGGCGGCCCGCTCGGCGGTGCGCTCGCGGTCGTCGAGGATCTCGATCTTCTTCAGATCCTCGAAGGCCTCGCCGAGCTCGGCCTTGGCCTCGGCGAGCTGGCCCTCGAGGGCGGCCGCCGACTGGCGCATGTTGTCCCGGCGGGCGGCGGCCGCGCGGGCATAGGTCGGATAGGCGAAGTGCGCCGTGTCGGTGATGCCGGCGCGGCCCTCCTCGTGGGCGACCTCGCGGTCGAGTTCGAGGGCCATGCGGGTGAAGTCGGCCATCATCATCTCGATCTGCGTCACCCGCCGACGCTTCTCGTCGACCTGGAAGCGCCGCAGCCGGATCAGCGTGTCACGCGATTTCATAGGATGGGTCCACTCCGACGCAACGCACACGCTCCCGCGATCTCCCGCCGCCGGTCCGTGGACCGGGCTTACGGATCAGGGGCCGCCGACGATCCCGGCGAGGCGTGAGTAACCCTCGCCGATCGAAGTTGCTTCTTCCTTACCCTGACCCAGAAAAGCCTCCAGATCGGGCATCAAAGCCACCGCTTCGTCCACTTCCGGCGAGGCGCCGGCCCGGTAGGCGCCGAGGCGGATGAGTTCCTCCATGTCGGCGTAGGTGGAGAGCAGGCGCCGGGCCCGCCGCACGGTGGGCAGATGGGCCGGGTCGCAGGCCTTCGGCATGGTGCGCGAGACCGAGCGCAGGACGTTGATGGCCGGGTAGCGCCCGCGCTCGGCGATGCCGCGCTCCATGACGATGTGGCCGTCGAGGATGCCCCGCACGGCGTCCGCCACGGGCTCGTTGTGGTCGTCGCCCTCCACCAGCACCGTGAACAACCCCGAGATCGCCCCCTGCCCCGTTCCCGGTCCGGCCCGTTCGAGGAGGCGCGGCAGTTCGGAGAACACGGTCGGCGTGTAGCCCTTGGCGGTGGGCGGCTCGCCGGCGGCGAGGCCGATGTCGCGCTGGGCCATGGCGAAGCGGGTGATCGAATCGATCATGCACAGGACCTGCGCGCCCTGATCGCGAAAATGCTCGGCCACCGCCAGGGTCACGTAGGCGGCGTTGCGGCGCATGAGGGCCGGCTCGTCGGAGGTCGCCACCACCACCACGGAGCGGGCGAGGCCGGCGGGCCCGAGGTCGTCCTGGAGGAATTCCTGCACCTCGCGGCCGCGCTCGCCCACGAGGCCGATCACCGCCACGTCGGCGGCGGTGTAGCGGGCGAGCATCGAGAGCAGCACGGACTTGCCGACGCCCGAGCCCGCGAAGATGCCCATGCGCTGGCCCGCGCACATGGTGAGGAAGGTGTTGATGCAGCGGATGCCGAGATCGAGGGGCGGGCCGACGCGGCGGCGGGCGTGCGCGGGCGGCGGATCGGCCCGCAGGGGGTAGATCACCGGACCGGGCGCCAGGGGGCCGAGGCCGTCGATGGGCCGCCCCAGGGCGTCGATGGTGCGCCCGAGCCAGGCGGGCGACGGGCGGATGGCGCCGGCGGCCTCGTCGCGGACATAGGCCGGGCAGCCCCGGCGCACCCCCTCCAGGGACCCGAACGGCATGGCCAGCGCCCGGTCGCCCTGGAAGCCGATGATCTCGCACGGCACGGCGCCGGACCCGTTCTCCACGGCGATGTCGAGGCGCCCGCCGAGCCGCATGGCGGCCACGGGCCCGGCCACCTCCACGAGGAGCCCGCGGATCGCCACGACCCGGCCGTAGACCTCGAGAACCTCGACGCCGGCCAGCGCGTCGCGCGCGCCAGCCAGGCGCGAGCGCCCGGCGCTAGGGTGCGGCTCGGTCATCGGCGACTCTCTCAACCATTCGTTTACCTCCCTCCTTAACACTGCGGCTATCGGGCTGGTAGCAAGGCCCCCGGCTTCACGGCCGGGGCGCTGTCTTTCCCGGAGGGCGTCTCGCTTCATCGCGCGGACGTGTCTCCCGGGAGACAGGCTGCGGCCCGGTACGGTCGGTGCTGTGCTTGGGGTGGGTTCTTCAGGTGATGCATGAAGCCGGGACGCGGCCTGTGGAGAACAGACCGCCAACGGTGGAGGGCGTCGCCGGACACGGCCTCCAAATCGCCGCTTGCGCCCGTGAATCAGGTTTTGTTAACGATTAACCAATAGCGTTTCACGTCAATGACGAGGGAGCGTCCGCCGCGGGCCGGTGGCGGACGAAGGCGGGGGTGTGCCCGTACGCTTGCACACGGCCGGCTGGGCTGGGGACCGACGATGCGGGTACTTCTGATCGAGGACGACAGCGCGACCGCGCAGAGCATCGAGTTGATGCTCAAGTCCGAGAGCTTCAACACCTACACCACCGACCTCGGTGAGGAGGGGATCGATCTCGGCAAGCTCTACGACTACGACATCATCCTCCTCGACCTGAACCTGCCCGACATGTCGGGCTACGAGGTGCTGCGGAACCTCCGCGTCGCCAAGGTGAAGACCCCGATCCTGATCCTCTCCGGCATGGCCGGCATCGAGGACAAGGTGAAGGGCCTCGGCTTCGGCGCCGACGACTACCTCACGAAGCCATTCCACAAGGACGAGCTCGTCGCCCGCATCCACGCCATCGTGCGCCGCTCGAAGGGCCACGCCCAGTCGGTGATCACCACCGGCGACCTCATCGTGAACCTCGACCAGAAGACCGTCGAGGTCTCCGGGTCGCGCGTCCACCTCACGGGCAAGGAGTACCAGATGCTGGAACTCCTCTCGCTCCGGAAGGGCACGACGCTGACCAAGGAGATGTTCCTCAACCATCTCTACGGCGGCATGGACGAGCCCGAGCTGAAGATCATCGACGTGTTCATCTGCAAGCTGCGCAAGAAGCTCGCCAACGCCTCCTCCGGCAAGAACTACATCGAGACGGTGTGGGGCCGCGGCTACGTCCTGCGCGAGCCCAACGAGGCCGAGGAGCGCATCGCCGTCTAGGCGATCCGCCCACCGCGACGAAAAAGGCCCCGCTCGCGCGGGGCTTTTTTGTTGCCGTCGCGGAAGACACCGCGCGCGTCGTTCCGGGTTCGCCTACGGCGACCCGGAACGACGTGCCCGGCCGTCTCGCGACGGAGGGCTACAGGCCCACCGCCCGGCGCAGGGGCGGCGGGGTCAGGGCGGAGGCCATGGCAGCCGCCGGCAGGCCAGAGGAAGCCGCCGGCAGGCCGGAAGACGCCGCCGGCAGGCCCGTGGGCGCCCGCGCCGGGGCCGCCGCCTGGTTGTAGAGGCCCCGATGCTGGGCGTTCGGCACGAGGCGGTCGGTGAGGCCGATCACCGTCTCGGCCGCGCCGAGCAGGAGCGCGCCGTCGGGGGACAGGCTGGCGCTGATCCGGGCGAGGACGTCGCCCTTGGTGGCGGCGTCGAAATAGATCAGCACGTTGCGGCAGTAGATGATGTCGAAGGTGCCCAGGCCGTCGAAGGGGTGGAGCAGGTTGAGGGGCCGGAAATCCACCATCTGGCGCAAGGCGGCGGCGATGCGCCACTGCTCGCCCTGCTGTTCGAAGTGCTTGATGAGGAGCTGCACCGGCAGGCCGCGCTGCACCTCGAAATGGCTGTAGAGCCCGGCGCGCGCCTTCTCCAGAACCTCCGTCGAGAGGTCGGTGGCGACGAGGTCGACGGTCCAGCCGGCGAGGCGCGGAGCCGCCTCGTGAAGCATCATCGCCAGGGAATACGGCTCCTGGCCGGTGGAGGCGGCGGCGCACCAGATCCGCAGGCGGCGATGCGCCGCCCGGCGGGCCATGGCCTCGGGCAGGAGCACGTCGCGGAACAGGTCGAAGGGCGCCCGGTCGCGGAAGAAGAACGTCTCGTTGGTGGTCATCGCCTCCACCACCGCCCGCTCGATGGTGGCCTCCCGCCCGCCCTTGAGGGCGTTCACGAGGTCGTGGAGGGTCGCGAAATTGAAGCGCCGGCAGATGGGGCCGAGGCGGCTCTCGATGAGGTAGCGCTTCTCGCCGCTCAGGGCCAAGCCCGAGCGGGCCTTGAGGTAGGTGCGCAGGAAGTCGAACTCGACGTCGGTCATGAGCCCTGCCCCGTGAGGAGGTTGCGTAGCGCGCCGCCGATTTCGCCCAGCGGCAGGATCGCCTGGGCGAGGCCGGCCTTGGCGACGCTCCCGGGCATGCCCCAGACGGTGCTGGTGGCCTCGTCCTGGGCGAGCACGGCGGCGCCCGCCTCCGTGAGGGCCCGTGCCCCGCCGGTGCCGTCGGCGCCCATACCCGTCAGCACCACAGCGAGGGCCGAGGCGCCGAAGATCGCCGCCGCGTCCTGGAACAGGACGTCGACGGCCGGGCGGCAGAAGTTGACGACGGGTCCGTCGTGGAGGCGGATCGCCACGTCGGGCCGGCCGGGCGAGCCCGTCAGGCCCATGTGGCGCCCGCCCGGGGCCACGTAGATCCGGCCGGGCTGGAGGCGCTCGTCGGCCTTGCCCTCGGCGGCCGGCAGGCCGGTGCGGGCGCCGAGGTGCTCGGCGAACACCGCCGTGAACACCGGCGGCATGTGCTGCACGATGAGGACGGGAAACTGGCGCAGGGTCGCGCCGCCGATCTTCTCCAGCACCTCGCCGACGGCGCGGGGGCCGCCCGTGGAGGCGCCGATGAGGAGGACGCGGGGGGCGACGCCGGAGCGGGCCTTCGGCCGCAGGACGATGGGGGTCGTCGGCTTGGGCGGCGCGACGGGCGCCGGAGGGGCGGCGCCCGCGAGGCTCAGGGCCGGTCCGCGCTTGCGGGCCCGGGCCGAGCCGAACAGGCGGACCCGCTCGATGAGATCCGTCCGGAAGGCGTCCGAGGTGGTGACGCCCCGGTTGCTCTCGGGCTTGGCGAGGTAGTCGACGGCCCCCAGCGCGAGGCAGCGCAGGGAGATGTCGGCGTTGCGGGTGGTGAGGGTCGACATCATCACGATCTGCACGCCCGGGCTCCTGGCGAGCAGCAGGGGCAGGGCCTGGGTGCCGTCGAGCTCCGGCATGTCGATGTCGAGGAGGATCACGTCGGGGTCGTGCCGGGCCATGGCCTCCACGGCGATGCGTCCGTTGGAGGCCGTGGCGACCACGTCGTAGCCGGCCTCGGCGATCCAGCGGGCCACGAGACCGCGCACCACGGCCGAATCGTCGGCGATCATCACGCGGATGCGCGGGCCCGTTGCGGCCGGGCCCGTGGCGGGGGCGGCGGAGAGGGGGGTGAGTGCCAGCATGGGTCCTTGACGCTTCGGCTGAGCGGGCGGGTGCGGGGCGCGTCCGGCCGGGCGGGACGCCCGGCGGGGGATCTCAGAGGGCGCCGGCCTCGCCAGGGAAGCCCGCATCCGTCGGGAAACCGACCTGGGCGAGCTTGGCGGTCACGATCTCGCGATCGAACGGCTTCATGATGTACTCGTCCGCCCCCGCGTGGAGGGCGCGGGCGATGGCGCCGACGTCGTTCTCGGTGGTGCAGAACAGAACCTTCGGCTTCTCGCCGCCGGGGGTCTGGCGCAGGGCCTTGAGGAAGTCGTAGCCGTCCATGGTCGGCATGTTCCAGTCGAGGAGGATGGCGTCCGGCATGGCCTCGCCGCAGGCGGCGAGGGCCATCCGGCCGTCCTCGGCCTCGCCCACCCGGAAGTTCATGGTCTCGAAGATCCGGCGGGCCACCTTCCGGATCACGGCGGAATCGTCGACGACGAGGCAGGTCTTCATCGGTGTGTCCCCCTGGGAGGCGGCGAGATCAGGCCGCGCCGGCGGCGAGGCGGGGGGTGCCGAAGGCCAGGAGGGCATCGACGTCGAGGATCACGAGGAGGTGTCCCTCGAGGCGGTGGACGCCCAGAGACAGGTCGCGCCAGCGCGCGTCGAGGTTGATCGGCACGGGCTCGTGGGTGTCGGGCCCGAGCTTGAGGACCTCGCCGACCCCGTCGACGATGAGCGCGAAGGTCTCCCCGCCCTGCTCCAGGCCGATGGCCATGCGGTCGGCGTCGCCGTCCCGGTCGGGCAGGCTGAGCCGGCGGCGCAGGCACAGGGCGGTGACCACCCGGCCGCGCAGGTTGAGCAGGCCGACGATCTCCGGCGGCGACAGGGGCACCGGCGTCACGCCGGCGGGGATGAAGACGTCGTGGACCCGGTCGATGGCGAGACCGAACATGGTCTCGCCGACGAACACCGTGACGAATTCGTTGGTGGCGCCGGCCTCCGCCCGCGCGGCGTTGCTGTTTGCGGCCTGCATCATGGACTGGGGCTCCGTTCGTGCTGCGCGAGGGCCGGCATCAGGCGGCGTTGGCTTGGGCGTGGGCGTGGGCTTGGGCGGCGTCGGTCTGGGCGGCCGTGGCGACGTCGATCTCGGCGAGGGCCGCGATGAGACCGCTGCGGTCGAACTTGGCCACGAGGTCGACGATCGAGAGGGTGCGGGCCCGCGCGATGGCGTCGGCACCGATGGTGCCTGTGAGGCCGATCACCGGAAGACCGGCGACGCGCCCCTCGACCTTGCGCATGGCGCCCACGAGGTCGAAGCCGCTGCGGCCCGGCATCTCTAGGTCGCAGACCACCACGTCGATGCGGGCGCTGGAGAGCAGGGTCGCCACGGCCTCGTCGGCGCTGGCCGCCGTGATCACGTGGTAGCCCGCCGCCTTCAGCACCGGGGACAGCATGTCCCGGAAGAAGGCCGAATCGTCCACCAGCAGGAGGGTCGAGGCGCGCTTGGCCGCCTTCTTCGGGCCGCGCGCCCAGTCGTCGTAGGCCAGCGGCAGGAAGTGGGCGATGTTGATGATCTCCGTGGCGCGGCCCCGCAGCACCGCCGAGCCGATGAGGTCGGAGCGCTCGGCGGAGATCTCCACGTCGAGGCGCTCCTCGACGATGTCGACGATCTCGTCGACCACGAGGCCCATGGCGCGCTCGCCGTCGGAGAACACCACGAGGGCCTGGGTGCCGGAATCCCGGATGGTGATGGAGGCGTCCGCCGGCACCAGGGGCATCAGGCGGCCGCGATACTGGATGAGCGGACGCCCGCCGACCCACTCGACCTTGGCGGCGTCGATCTCCTCGAGGCGCGTGACGAGGGAGAGGGGCACCGCCTTGTAGCTGCCCGCCCCGCCCTTGAAGACGAGGAGGGTCGCCTTGGCGTCGACGGCCTCGGCCGCCTCGGCCTCCGCCTCGACGGGAATCGCGCCGGACTGGGCGCTCTGGCTGACCTGCTGGGCGATGCCGTTGGGATCGACGATGAGCACCACGGCGCCGTCGCCGAGGATCGTGTTGCCGGCGAACAGCGGCAGGTGGCGCAGCTTCGAGGACATCGGCTTCACGACGATCTCCTCCGTGTGGAAGACCTCGTCCACGAGGATGCCGAAGCGCTGGCGCCCGACCTGGGCCACCACCACGAAGCCGGAATCGATGTCCGTGGCGGCGGGCGCCTGGCCGAGTACGCCCGTGAGGGTGACGATGGGCAGGAGCCGCTCGCGCAGGCGCAGGACCGGCGAGCCGTTGATGCGCTCCACCTGCTGGGCCGTCGACTTGTCGACCCGCACGAGTTCCAGCACCGCCACCTGCGGCACCGCGAAGCGCTGGGTGCCGGCTTTCACGATGAGGGCGGCGATGATCGCCAGGGTCAGCGGGATCTTGATGGTGAAGGTGGTGCCGCGCCCGAGCTGGGTGTTGATGTCGATGACGCCGCCGATGAGCTCGATGTTCGTCTTCACCACGTCCATGCCGACGCCGCGGCCCGAGACCGAGGTGATGGCCGCGGCCGTGGAGAAGCCGGGGTGGAAGATGAACTTCGCCACCTGGGCGTCGGTCATGCGCTCGACTTCGGCCTGGCTCGCGACCTTGCGCTCCACGGCCTTGCGGCGGATGGCGGCGAGATCGAGGCCCTTGCCGTCGTCGGCGATCTCGATGGTGATGGTGCCGCCCTCGTGATAGGCGGACAGGCGGATGGTGCCCCGCGCCGGCTTGCCGGCGGCCTTGCGGTCGGCGGCCGACTCGATGCCGTGATCGGCGGAGTTGCGCACCATGTGGGTGAGGGGATCCTTGATCACCTCCAGGACCTGGCGGTCGAGTTCGGTCTCGGCGCCGCTCATGACGAGCTCGATGTGCTTGCCGAGTTCCGACGACAGGTCGCGGACCACGCGCGGCAGCTTCTGCCACGCGTTGCCGATGGGCTGCATGCGCGTCTTCATCACGCCCTCCTGCAGCTCGGCCGTCACGTGGCTGAGGCGCTGCAGGGGCACCTTGTAGGTGGAATCGTCGTGGCGGCGGGCGATCTCGAGGAGCTGGTTGCGGGTCAGCACCAGCTCGGACACCATCGTCATGAGGTGTTCGAGGGTGTCGACGTTCACCCGGATGGTCTGGACCTTGGCGACGCCGCCCTCGCCGACCTCCGACGTACCGTCCTTGGCCTTGCCGGCGGGCTCGTCCGAGGCGGGCGCCTCGGGCACGGGCGCGGCAATCTTGGCCTCCGGAATCTTGGCCTCTGGAATCTTGGCCTCCGGAATCTTGGCGGGCTCCGGCGCGGGCGCCGCCTGAACCACCGGGAGGGGGAGCGGAGCGTCGAACGGATCCGGGCCTTCCGCCTCGAGGAAGGCGCGCTCGAGGTCGTCGAGGCTGACCTCGCCGGGCTTCAGCTCGCGGGAGACCGGCTCGGGCAGCTTGACCTCGGGGGCGGGGGCGGGCGCTTCCATCGGCCCGGCGGACATCACGTCGAGGGCGTCGATGAGGTCGGCGTCGCTGCCCGTCGGCTCGGTGCCGGTGTTCTCGAGGTCGCCGAGGATCGACTTGAGCCGGTCGAGGGTAACGAGGATCAGGCTCACGGCCGGGCCGGTCACCGGCATGCCGTCGCGGAACTGACCCATCAGGGTCTCGGCGGCGTGCGCCAGGGCTTCCAGGCGCGGCAGGCCGAGGAACCCGCAGGTCCCCTTGATGGTGTGGACGAGGCGGAAGATGTTCCGGAGGATCGTCTGGTTGTTCGGGTCCTGCTCGAAACGCACGAGCTCGGCATCGACTGTGTCGAGATGCTCGGCGCTCTCGGTCAGGAACTCACGCAACAAGTCGTCCATGAGAGGCTACTCGGTCCAGATACGCACTACGGTCTGTGCAGTCGGACTTTGTGCCGGGAGGGGTTAGTGAACGGTTTCCTTTGCCGGGACGATGGCGCGGAACGGAGCAATATTTGTTATTGCGCCGCCCCGCCTGGGGCTATGGTTAACGGAGTTCGCTTCTAGCCTGCGGGTGCGGTCCCCGGATGACGCGTCCGATCCCCGGGGGCGCCGGATCAGGCGAGGGCGGTCTCGGGCGGCTCCTCGTCGGAGGGGCGGGCCTCCTCCGGGGCCGGGCCCGTCCCGGCCTGCGGGGTCGGCACCGCCCCGATGGTCACCTGGTCGCCGGTGATCGCGAAGGTGACGTCCATCTGCGCGGCCCGGGCCACGAGGCCGGCATAGAACGGCAGGATCGCGTGGGCGTCCACGGTGCCGCCCTCGGGCGTACCGGCGATGAGCGCCTCGACGTGGGGCGGGATGCGCGCGTGCGAGCCCTTGGCGGTGATGACGATGGTGGGCGCCTCGCCGTCGCCCTTCACGGTCACGTCGATGAGGCCGCCGCGCGGGATCGCGCTCTGGGCGATCACCACGAGGTTGAGGATCAGCTTGACCTTGTTCTTGGGGTAGAGGGCCTGCGGCGCGCTCCAGGCGAGCTGGGTCTTCTCGTCGCCGAACATGCCGCGCGAGACCTTCTCGGCGTCCGCCAGATCGATGGAGGCGCCGGCCGAGCCCGCCGCCCCGAAGGCGATGCGGGCGAACTGGAGCCGGGCCGAGGCCTGGCGCGCGCTCTTGGCGATGAGTTCGAGGGCGAACTCGCGCATGGAGGCGTCGGACTCGTCCTCCAGCACCTCGAGGCCGTTCACGATGGCGCCCACCGGGCTGATCACGTCGTGGCAGACCCGGGAGCACAGCAGTGCCGAGAGGTCGAGGGCATCGAGTTGGACGAGGGTCATCTTGCGCTCCGCGCGAGGCACTGTCGGGGGCCGCGGGCGACGTCGCCGGATTGTCCCGCGGACTGTCGCGGCCGATCGCGAAGGGCACCGATAGACGGCGCCGGATGCTTTGAAAAGCGCCGGGCCCGGGCCGGCAAAGCGCCCCGGGCGGCCATGCGCCGCCTCGACAACACGTCCGCGCCGGGGCATGAGGTCGAGGATCATGACTCTCGACGCCCCGACGCGCGACCGGATCGCCGCAACCCTGACGCGGATCGCCTGCGAGGCGGGCGAGATCCTTCGGGGCTACCATGGCGGCGACTGTCCGCACGTCCTGAAGGGCGACGGCTCCCCGGCCAGCCTCGCCGACACGGCCTCCGAGGCCCTGATCCTCGCGGCGCTGGCGCGCCACTGGCCCGACATCCCCGTGGTCGCCGAGGAATCCGCCTACGACCGTCCGCCGGCCGACCTGTTCTTCCTCGTCGACCCCCTCGACGGGACCAAGGACTTCCTGGCGGGCAACCGGGAATACAGCGTCAACATCGGCCTCGTCGAGGGGAACCGCCCCGTGGCGGCGGCCCTGGCCGCCCCCGGCCTCGGCCGGGTCTGGGGGGCGGGCGCCACGGCCTTCGAGGCGGCCATCGTCGCGGGCCGGCCGGGGCCGCACCGGGCCATCGGCGTGCGGCCGGCGCCCGCCGACGGCCTCGTCGCCCTCGTGAGCAGTCGTCACGGCGACGTGGAGACGGAGGCCTGCCTCTCCCGCCTGCCCGTGGGCGCGCGGCGCGGCGCGGCCTCCGCCCTCAAGTTCTGCCTCATCGCCTCGGGCGAGGCCGACATCTACGTCCGCTGCGGGCCCACCATGGAATGGGACACGGCGGCGGGCGACCACGTGCTCACGAGCGCCGGCGGCTGCGTGGTGGTGCCGTCGGGCGCGGCGATCACCTACGGCCATCACGCCCGCCACTACCGCAACGGCCCGTTCGCGGCTCTCGGCGACCCCGCCTATGCCGGCCGCCTCTCCCTGCCGGCCGCCAGCCCGGCGCCGCGCCGGAGCGCGGGCGCCACCCCCGGCCATCCCGCATAGGGATCGCCCCGGGAGCCGGCGCGCCGCGCGAACCGCCCGCGTTAACCCGATGGTGACGATGTTTCGCATCATGATCGGACCGAACCGGGCGCGGGAGCGTGGCCCGGGGTCCCCTGTCCGGGGTCGTTGTCCGGGGTCACTGGCCGGGACGCTCTCGCCGGAACTCTCTCGCCGGGACGCCACCCGGCCCCGCACGCGACGAGGCACGATGCTGAAATCTCCCTCCCCCCGCCCCGCCCCGGTCCGGTTCGGCGCCCGCCTCGCCCTGGCCGCCTGCCTGCTCGGCGCAGCGTCCGTCCACCCCGCACCCCTCCTCGCCGGTCCGGCCCGCACGGCGCCGGCCGCCCCGGACGAGGCCGGGGCCGGCACCTTCCGGCCCGCCGAGATCGTGGACAACGGCCACCGGTTCTTCGGTTCCATGTCGCGCGGCCTCGCGCTCACCGTGGAGGAGGCGACCCGGCGCTGGGGCGAGCCCAACGGCTACATCCTCGGCCAGGAGGCGTCGGGCGCCATCGTGGGCGGCGTGCGCTACGGCGAGGGCACCTTCTACACCCGCAACGCCGGCAAGCGGCGCATCTACTGGCAGGGGCCGTCCATCGGCTTCGACGTCGGCGGCGACGGCGACCGGACGATGATGCTCGTCTACAACCTGCCCTCCGTGCAGGGCCTGTACCGCCGCTTCGTCGGCGTCGACGGCTCGGCCTACTTCATCGGCGGCTTCGGCATGACGGCGGTCACCGCGGACGAGGTGGTGGTGGTGCCCATCCGCACGGGCGTCGGCGCGCGCCTCGGCATCAACATCGGCTACCTCAAGTTCACCGACAAGCCGACCTGGAACCCGTTCTGAGGGCCCCGCCCGGGGCGCGGCGGACCGGGACGGCCGGCCCTCCCGCGCGCCGATGGCGGGCGAGTGTGGCACGCGTACCCTCGCGCCGAATCGCGGAACCGGGTTACAGCTCGGCGACGCGGCCGGGACGACGGCCGCCGCAGATCCTTTCGGATCGAGGGATACGGATACCCGCGTGATCGAAACCGTGATGATCTTCGCGCTCGGCTTCCTCGCCGCCGCCCTGTGCGCCCTGCTCCTGCTGCCGGCGGTGAACGCCCGCGCCCTGCGCCTGTCCCGCCGCCGCATCGAGGCCCGCCTGCCCCTCACGGTTGCCGAGGTGGCGGCCGAGAAGGATCATCTGCGGGCCGAGTTCGCCGTGGCGCGCCGGCGCCTGGAGCGCCGGGTCGAGGCCGTCCATGCCGCCCGCCATGCCGACATGGCCGCCATCGGCGCCCGCACCCTGGAGGCCGCCGCCCTGTCCCGGGAGGTGGAGGCGCGGGACGCGACCCTTCGGGAGCGCCAGGCCGAGATCGCCGTGACCCGGGCCACCCTGGACGACACCACCCGCGACCTCACCGCCGCGCGGGCCGACGGCGCGGTCGGCCTCGCCACCCTGCACGTCCTCGAGGACGCGCACCGGGACCTCCTCGACGACCTCGTGCGGCGCCATCACGCCGCGCCCGAGCCGGAGATCGACCTTGCCGCCCGGTGCGCGACCCTGGCGGCGGAACGCGAGACCCTCCGGGCGAGCCTCGCCGTCGCCGAGGAGGCCCTGGCGCGGGCCGTGGCGCGGACGGCGCCCCGGGACGACGACACCGCCGCCCTGCGGGTCCGGATCACCGACGTCGCCGACAGCCTCCTGCGCCAGGACCGCCTGCCCGCCGTCGACGCCTACCCGATGGTACGCTCCTGACCGACCTGCGCCGCCGTCTCGCCGCGCGCCCGGCGCGGGCGACGGGTCCCGCCCGCGCCGGGAAGTGCCGGCCGGCGCGCCGTTGCGTCCCGTTCAGGCGGCGGCGTACATAAGCGAAATTCCATGCGGCGACCATGCATGTGCCTTGTTTCGACCACGCCAGCACAGCATCCGGTCGCCCATTCCCTCCTGACTTCGAGACGGACCGCCCGCCCTATGGCCAAGAAACTGACATCGATCGTCCTCGCCCTGGCCGCCACGGCGTCCCTCGCCGCGGCTCCGGCCCTGGCCCAGTCGGCACCGCAGACGAAGCGCGGCAACGAGACCCTGAAGAAGTACTGCACCGGCGACTACCTGACCTATTGCGGCAACATCTCCCCCGACGATCCGGCCATGGACAAGTGCTTCCAGACCAACTGGACCAAGCTCTCCGAGAATTGCCGCCGGGCCATCGACGCCTACGAGAAGAATCCCGCCAACAAGAAGTGACCCGCCCACCCCGTGGCGTCCCCGGGCCGCACCGCAGGGTGCGGCCCGGTGCTCCGGCGAACCCGGATCGCGCCACGGGATAAGCGCGGCCGTTTCCCTCGCGTCGCGGGCCGGCAGCCGTTATGGTGCCGGCCTCGCGCGTGCCGGACACCGAAGCCCCGATGCCCAGATTCCATGGCGCCGCCCCGCGCCTCCTCACGATTCTCGCGGGCCTCGGCCTCGTCGCCCTGGCGGCCTCCGGCTGCGGCCGGCGCGGCGGCCTCGAACCGCCGCCCGGCTCCGCCGCGCCCAATCCGCCCGCCGCCCGCGTCTCCGCGAACGCCCCGGCGAGCCCGCGCGCCCTCCCCCAGAGCGTCGGCCTCGGGGGCGGCGCCGCCGCGCCCGATCCGGACGCCGTGCGGGCCGGCGACGAACTCGACGCCGCCGTGGTGCCGGGCGCGGGCAGCGAGGCGCCGATCCTGACCGCGCGCGGCGCCAAGCGCGGCTACGTCGTCCCCAAGCAGCCCTTCATCCTCGACCCGCTCCTGTAAGGTCCGCGTCCTTCGGGGCGATCCAAGGCACCGCGATGCACCATTTCCACTACCGCGACGGCCTCCTCGCGGCCGAGGACGTCGACCTGACGTCCCTTGCGGCCGAGGTCGGCACCCCGTTCTACTGCTATTCCACCGCCACCCTGGAGCGGCACTACCGGGTGTTCGCGCAAGCCTTCGCGGGTGACGACGCCCTCGTGTGCTACGCCATGAAGGCGAACTCGAACCAGGCGGTGCTCGCCACCCTCGCCCGCCAGGGCGCGGGCATGGACATCGTCTCGGAGGGGGAACTCCGCCGGGCGCTGGCCGCCGGGGTCGATCCGCAGCGGATCGTGTTCTCCGGCGTCGGCAAGACGCCCGACGAGATGGCCGCCGCCCTCAAGGCCGGCATCTACTGCTTCAACGTCGAGAGCGAGCCCGAACTCGCCGTGCTGTCGGGGGTCGCCTCCGGCCTCGGCCTCACGGCCCCGGTCTCGATCCGGGTGAACCCCGACGTCGACGCCGGAACCCACGCGAAGATCTCCACGGGCAAATCCGAGAACAAGTTCGGCATTCCGATCGCCCGGGCGCGGGCGGTCTACGCCCACGCCGCCACCCTGCCGGGGCTCGCGGTCGCGGGCGTCGACATGCATATCGGCAGCCAGATCACCGATCTCGCGCCCTTCGACCACGCCGCGCGCCTGCTCGCCGGCCTCGCCCGCGACCTGCTCGCCGACGGGCACGCCCTGCACCACATCGATTTCGGCGGCGGCCTCGGCATCCCGTACCGCGACGACAACGCCCCCCCGCCGGATCCCGCGGCGCTGGCGGCGCTCCTGCGCCCGCATTTCGCGGGCCTCGGCCTGCGCCCGGTCTTCGAGATCGGCCGGATGATCGCGGGCAACGCCGGCATCCTCCTCACCCGCGTCCTCTACGTGAAGCGTACCGAGGGCCGGACCTTCGTCATCGTCGACGCGGCCATGAACGACCTCATCCGCCCGACCCTGTACGAGGCCTATCACGCCTTGCGCCCGGTCATCGAGGCGGGCCCCGAGACGCCGCGCCTCGTCGCCGACGTGGTGGGCCCCGTCTGCGAGAGCGGCGACTACATGGCGCTCGCCCGCGACATCCCCGAGATGGCGCCCGGCGACCTCCTCGCGGTGATGAGCGCCGGCGCCTACGGTGCGGTCCAGGCCGGCACCTACAACACCCGCCGCCTCGTGCCCGAGGTGCTGGTGCGGGGCGCCGACTGGGCCGTGGTCCGCCCGCGCCAGACCTACGAGGAGCTCATCGGCCTCGACCGCGTGCCGGCATGGCTGTCGGAGACGGCTTGAAGGGTCGGGTGAGCGCCTCGGCACAAGTCGCGGTAGACCTTGGCGAAGCGCGTCGATGCGCTCTCCCCCACGAGGGGATCGCTGACCCCGTTTCGGGCCTCCGAAAGTCGCGCACCGGTCCGTCATCCCGGGGCCGCGCAGCGGAACCCGGGATCCGGACGCGCAGGTCGCGCAAGGTTTGGCACCGTCGACGGATCCGGGGTTCGCCTACGACGCCCCGGAACGACGGCGCGGCGGGGACGGAAACATCCGCTCTCGAAGGCGAGGGCGCCTGATCCCGCCCCGGCCCGAGATTCACGCCGCCAGTTCCGTCTCCAGCCGCCGCGCGGCTTCGTCCGGCACATCGAGCGCCTCGGCGAGATCCTTCAGGAACTTGCGCTCCTGCAGGGTGTCGGGATCGATGGCCAGACGCGCCGCCGCGTAGATGCGGGCGGCCTGCTCGGGGTTGCGCGCGCCCTCCGCGATGGCGTCGACCTCGGCCGGGTCGGACAGTTCGGCCTCCAGCCAGCGCCGGCCGTCGGCCCCGATGCCCGCCGCCGTGAGGGCGTCGTCGAGGCGCTTGCGCTCGCCCGCATCCACGAGGCCGTCGGCCAGGGTCGCCGCCACCATGGCGCGCAGCATGGTCCGGGCCTCGTCCTCGGCGACGTCGATGTGGTCGAACGGCGTGGCGCCGGTCGAACCGACCGGTTCGGCCGGGGCGGGCGGCGGCGTGCCGGCGTCCTTGGCGGCGGGCGCGTCGCGCAGGGCCCGGGCGGCCAGGGCCGCCACCAGGGCGAGGCCGCCCAGCGCCGCCGTCGCCGTGAGGCCCGTGCGGCGTGGGCGGACGAGCGCGTCGACCATGCTTTTCGCCCCGGCCTGGTGCGCCCCGGAAAGATGTGGCTCGGACATCGGATGGTTTCCCTCTCGCCGTATGAATCGATCCCCAACCCCCGCCGGGGGGCCTCGGTTCAGATCGCGTTTCCATGCCCGCGCACCATGGGCTGATTTGACCCGATCGACCCCGGCGGCCACCATGCTAGCTTGCCCATCCAGCGCCGCAGGGCGAAGAGGAACCCGACACGATGGCAGAGGCCGACCCGGCGACGTCCGGCGCGATTCGCACCCCCGAGGCGGGGGGCGCCTCCGCCCTGCGCGGGCGCCTCGACCGCCTCGTCCGGCGGTCCCAGGCGGCCGGGGTCTGGGAAGGCGCCTGGCCGATCCTGTGGCGCGGCCTCGGCATCGTCCTCGCCTTCCTGAGCCTGTCCTGGCTCGGCCTGTGGCTCGACCTGTCGCCGCCCTGGCGCATGGCGGGGCTCGGGGCCTTCGGCCTCGCGCTCGTGGCCGCCCTCCTCCCCCTCGCGACCCTGCGGCGGCCGAGCCGGCGCGCCGCCCTCGCCCGCATCGACCGGGAGGCCGCCGGCCGCGACGGCGCCCTCGCCCACGGCCCGGCCTCGGCGATGGAGGACACCCTGGCGGTGGGCACCGGCGATCCGGCGACGCGGGCCCTCTGGGCCCTGCACCAGCGCCGCTCGGCCGAGGCCGTGGCGGGCCTGAAGGCGGCGCCCCCCCGGCCCGACATGCCCCGGCGCGATCCCTTCGCCCTGCGCGCCGCCCTGCTGGTCGCGGCCGTCGCCAGCCTGTTCGTCGCCGGGCCCGAATGGCGCCAGCGCGTGGCCGGGGCCTTCGACTGGACCCTGCCTCCGCCCCCCGCCCCGAGCTTCCGGGTCGACGGCTGGATCGACCCGCCCCTCTACACCCGCCTGCCGCCCCTCGTGGTGACCATGAACGGCACGGAGCAGCGCCTGCGGGCCCCCGTGAACTCCACCCTCATCGTCCGCATCGCCGGCCACGGGGAGGCGACCCTCGAGGCCCGCGCGGGCCTCAAGGCGCTGCCCGGCAAATCTTCCCACGCCAACAAGCCCCCGCACGCGGATCTCCGCGAGGACCGGTTCCAGCTCACCGGCGGCACGGCGGATCTCACCATCGCGGCCGGCGGCGCGCCGCTCCAGCACCTCGTGGTCGAGACGATCCCGGACCTCCCCCCCGAGATCCGCCGCATCGGCGCCCTGGAGGTCAACACCCGCGGCACCTTCAACCTGACCTACCGGGCCAAGGACGATTACGGCATCGCGTCCGCCGAAGGGCTCGTCGAGCCGCTCGCCGGCACCCGCGCCCTGGTGCCGCCGCCGCGCATCGCCCTCGCGCTGCCCGCCGATTCCAGCGGCGAGGCCGACACCAAGACCCTGGTGGATCTCACCGACAATCCGTGGTCCGGCGCCCGGGTGCGCCTCACCCTGGCGGTGAAGGACGAGGCCGGACAGGAGGGGCGCACGGAGACGGCGGAGATCACCCTCCCGGCCCGGGTGTTCACGCAAGGTCTGGCCCGTTCCCTGGCGGAGGAGCGCCGCCGGCTCGTCACCGCGCCCGACGAGAGCCGGGGCCGGGTGCAGACGGCGCTCGACGCGCTCCTCATCGCCCCCGACCGGTTCACGCCCCAGCCGAGCGTGTTCCTCGGCCTCAAGACCGCCACGCGGCGCCTGCGCGCCGCCCGCAACGACGCGGCCCTCATGGAGGTCGCCGACCTCCTCTGGGAGATGGCCCTCAAGATCGAGGACGGCGACCTGTCGGATGCCGAGAAGAGCCTGCGCGCGGCCCAGGACAACCTCAAGCAGGCCATCGAGCGCAACGCCCCCGACGAGGAGATCCAGAAGCTCACGGAGGATCTGAAGAAGGCGCTCGACACGTTCATGAAGGGCATGGCCGAGCGCCAGAAGGAGAAGAGCCGGAAGCCGAAGGCCGACGGCCAGCCGCAGAACCAGGGGGGCAAGACCGTCACCCCCGACGACCTCGACAAGATGCTCAAGGACATGGCCGAGGCCATGAAGCGCGGCGACACGGCGGAGGCCCAGCGCCTCCTCGAACAGCTGCGCGAGATCCTCGAGAACCTCCAGACCGCCGAGCCCGGCGGCAAGCCTGATCCGGGCTCGCGGGAAATGGCCAAGCAGGCCGACGAACTCGACAAGCTCTCCCGCGACCAGCAGGCCCTGCGCGACCAGACCTTCAAGGAGGGCCAGGACAAGGAGGGCGGGTCCGGCCAGCCCCGCCCCGGCCAGCGCCCGCAGCGCGGCCAGCCCGGCCAGAAGGGTCAGCCCGGCCAAGGTCAGCCCGGTCAGGGTCAGCCTGGCCAGAAGGGCGAAGGCCAGCAGGGCCAGGGCGAAGGCCAGAAGGGGGACGGGCCCGGCCAGGGCGAGCGCCAGCAGGCCCTGCGCGAACGGCTCCAGGATCTCCAGCGCCGGATGAAGGATCTGGGCATGGAGGGCGAGGAGGGCCTGTCCGAGGCGGAGGGGGCCATGCGCGAGGCCGAAGGGGCCCTCGGCCAGGGCCGCGAGGGCGACGCCGTGGATGCCCAGGGGCGTGCCCTCGACGGGCTCAAGCGCGGCGCCGAGGGCCTGCAGAAACAGATGCAGGAGATGGCGGAAGCCGAGGGCGAGGGCGAGGGCCGGCAGGAGGGAGGCAAGGATCCGGGCCAGCCCGGCCAGGCCGGCACCTCCGAGAACGATCCCCTCGGCCGACCCAACAAGGGCCGCGACATGACGGGCGGCAACGCCCGGGTGCCGACGGCGGACGAATCCGCCGTCCAGCGCACGCGCCGGATTCTCGAGGAACTGCGGCGCAAGCTCGGCGACCCGAGCCGCCCGCGCGAGGAGCTGGATTACTTCGAGCGCCTGCTGCGCCGGAACTGACCGCGTCGGTGCGCCGCCCTGTCCCCCCGCCCGCCCCCTGGGCGGCCGGCGCGCCGAAGTCCATATGAGGGTACGACATCGCATGACCGCCTCGGATCGAGCGGTCGCAACCGGGCTCCCTCTCCCGGAAGGAGTGGGTCGGGGTGAGGGGTGCGAACGCTCCGGAAAGGGTCGCGCACCTCGCCCTGTCCCTTTCCTGCCAAGAGAGGGGACCCGCGCTTCACCGCGTCTTTCGGCGTCCGGCCCGATCGGCCCGATACCGTCTGACCCCAGCCGCGAGACCCCGACGCCGTGATCTCCTCCAATGCCCTCGTCCTCCTCGCCTGCGCGGCGGTGGCCGTCGTCCTGTTGCTGGGCCTCGTCAACATGATGCGCGGCGGCAGCGCCAACGTTTCGCAGCGGCTCATGCGCCTGCGCGTGCTGCTCCAGTTCCTCGCCATCATCCTCATCATGGGCGTGGTGTGGTGGCGCTCGACCTGAGGTCGCGCCGGTTCCCGGGTGTGGCGGCGAGGTCTCACCGCCGGTCTATCGCCGGGGACGGGACGGATTGGGCCCGCCATGGCCTGACGCGGCTCGGCCGCCCCGTGCTAGACAGGACCGGTACAACCGGATCGGTCCTGATGCTCTCCAACTCGTCCCGTCTGCTCGCCGGCGCCCTCGCCCTGGCCGCCGTCCCGGTCCAGGCCGCCGACCTGCGCGGCGGAGGGATGCCCGCCGCCTACGCGGCCCCGGTCAAGCCCATGAGCATCGTCTCTGAGGTCCGCATCGGCGGCGCCGTGCAGGACCCGGGCAGCGCCGAGCGCGACACCAACAACATCAACGGCGAGATCCTGTTCGCCAAGCCCCTGGTGAGCCTCGATCCGTTCTGGCAGGCCTTCGTGCCGCGCCCCACCGTGGGCGGCAGCTACAATTTCGGCGGCCGCACCAGCTACGCCTACGTGGGCGCGACCTGGACCGTGGATCTGTTCCCCCAGACCTTCAACAACATCGTCTTCCTCGAAGGCTTCTTCGGCGCCGCCGCCCACAACGGCCATACCGGGCTGAAGGCCACCACGCCGCCGGGCTTCAACTCCCTGGGCTGCAACCCGCTGTTCCGCGAGGCGGCGGCCCTGGGCTTCCGCCTCAGCGAGCATTGGAGCATCATGGCCACCGTCGAGCACATGTCGAACGCGGGCCTGTGCAGCAACAACCGCGGGCTGACCAATTACGGCGGCAAGATCGGCTACACGTTCTGACCCGCGCGGCCTCGCGGCCCTCGACCCCGCGCGGTGCCGCCCTGCAGGGCGCCCGGCGGCGGTCCGGTGCCGCCCGAGGCCGTCTTCGCCCCTCCCGGAGATCGGACAGCCCGTGGTCACGCTCAACCGCATCTACACCCGCACGGGCGACAAGGGCTCGACGGCGCTCGCCAGCGGCGAACGCCGCTCCAAGGCGGATCTGCGCATCGAGACCTACGGGACGGTGGACGAGACCAACGCCTGCATCGGCCTCGTCCGGCTGCATGCCGAGGCGGAGCTCGACGCCATGCTGGGCCTGATCCAGAACGACCTGTTCGACCTCGGCGCCGATCTCGCCACGCCCGAGACGGGCGAGCCCCTGCCCTACGAGCCCCTGCGCATGGTGGACGCCCAGGTGAAGCGCCTGGAGGCCGACATCGACAGCCTCAACGCCCACCTGTCGCCCCTCAAATCCTTCGTGCTGCCGGGCGGCTCGCCGGCCTCGGCCGCCCTGCACCTCGCCCGCACGGTCTGCCGCCGGGCCGAGCGCCTCGCCGTCGCCCTCGCGGCGACGGAGGGCGAGATCGTTTCGCCCGCCGCCCTGCAATATCTCAACCGCCTCTCGGATTTCCTGTTCGTGGCGAGCCGCACGGCCAACGCCAACGGCGCCGCCGACGTGCTCTGGGTGCCCGGCAAGAACCGCTGATCCATCGCGGGTGGCCCGCCCTCCCCGTCCGTGCCGGATTCACACATCCGCCCGGGGCTGATGTCGAGAGCCACGATCAGCTGGCGTGGAGCACGGCGGACCCCCTCTCCTGAAAGGAGAGGGTTGGGGTGAGGTGTGTGACTTATCCGGAGAGTTCGCACACCTCACCCTGTCCCTCTCCTTCCAGGAGAGGGGACCTGTGCTGCCCGCGCGATGTGTGAAGACGGTCGCCTTCCAGGAGGTGCGTCCCGCGAGATGCGCGAAGGCCGTCGCCGATAGAGTCAGAAGGACGTTGCGCGTCCAAAAGCGCGGCCGGGTGAACCCGGCGCATCCCCGGGCACGGGGTGCGTCCGCGCACGCGCGTTGACAAGGCCGAAACCTCGTCGTTACGGTCCGCCGCCTCAATCGAGAGGGTTCTGGATCGCCGGGCGTGCCGGGGGTCCTCCGCGCGCCGCGCCGGCCCTCCCCAAAAACAGTCCGCGCGGAGGATAGTGACCGCCATGAAGGTTCTGGTGCCCGTCAAGCGGGTCGTCGACTACAACGTCAAGATCCGCGTCAAGGCCGACGGCTCGGGGGTCGATCTCGCCAACGTCAAGATGTCCATGAACCCCTTCGACGAGATCGCCGTCGAGGAGGCGATCCGCCTGAAGGAGAAGGGCAAGGTCACGGAGATCGTGGCCGTGTCCATCGGCCCGCAGCAGGCGCAGGAGACCCTGCGCACGGCGCTGGCCATGGGCGCCGACCGCGCCATCCTGGTGAAGACCGACGGGCTGGTGGAGCCGCTCGCCGTCGCCAAGATCCTCAAGGCGCTGGTCGCCAAGGAGAGCCCGGATCTCGTCATCCTCGGCAAGCAGGCCATCGACGACGATTCCAACCAGACCGGCCAGATGCTGGCGGCACTCCTCGACTGGCCCCAGGGCACCTTCGCGTTCAAGGTCGAGTTCGGCGACGGCGCCATCGACGTGACCCGCGAGGTCGACGGCGGCCTCCAGACCGTGAGCCTCAAGCTCCCGGCCATCGTCACCACGGATCTCCGCCTCAACGAGCCGCGCTACGCGAGCTTGCCCAACATCATGAAGGCGAAGAAGAAGCCCCTCGAGGAGCTGGCCCCCGATGCGCTCGGGGTCGACGTCACCCCCCGGATCACGGTGCTGAAGACCGTCGAGCCGGCCGGCCGCAAGGCGGGCGTCAAGGTCGAGTCGGCCAAAGCCCTCGTCGAAAAGCTCAAGGTCGAAGCCGGGGTCATCTGACGCCGCCTCTCGTCTCCTCGCCCTCCCCCGTGCGAGGCCCGGCGCCGCTCCGGCGACGGGCCCCCGGCCCCGACACGCTTTCCGAGGTCTCCCGAATGGCCACCCTCCTCTACATCGAGCACGACAACGGCGCGGTTCGCGACGCGAGCCTGAAGGCCCTCACCGCCGCCACCCAGCTCGGCGCCCCCGTCCATGTCCTCGTGCTGGGCTCGGGCAGCCGCCCGGCGGCGGACGCCGCCGCCAAGCTGGAGGGCGTCGAGAAGGTTCTGGTCTCCGAGGACGCCGTCTACGACCATGCGCTCGCCGAGCCCACCGCCGCCGGCATCGCGGCCCTCGCGGACGCCTACGACGTGGTGATCGCCGCCGCCTCCACCACCGGCAAGAACGTGCTGCCGCGCGTCGCCGCGCTGCTCGACGTCGCCCAGATCTCCGACATCATCGCGGTGGTCTCGCCCGACACGTTCGAGCGGCCGATCTACGCCGGCAACGCCATCCAGACCGTGCAGGCGACGCAAGCCAAGAAGGTCATCACCGTGCGCACGGCCGCCTTCAAGGCGGCGAGCGAGGGCGGGGCCCCGGCCGCCGTCGAGGCCGTCTCGGCCGCCGCCCCGGCCGCCGGCGCCTCGACCTTCAAGGGCGAGGAGATCGCGAAATCCGACCGGCCCGAGCTCGCCGCCGCCCGCATCATCGTCTCGGGCGGCCGGTCGCTCGGCTCCGCCGACAAGTTCAAGGAGCTCATCGAGCCCCTGGCCGACGCGCTCGGTGCCGCGGTGGGGGCCTCCCGCGCCGCCGTGGATGCGGGCTACGCCCCGAACGACTGGCAGGTCGGCCAGACCGGCAAGGTGGTGGCGCCCGACCTCTACGTGGCGGTGGGCATCTCCGGCGCGATCCAGCACCTCGCCGGCATGAAGGACTCGAAGGTCATCGTCGCCATCAACAAGGACGAGGACGCGCCGATCTTCCAGGTGGCCGATTACGGCCTCGTCGGCGACCTGTTCCAGGTGGTGCCCGACTTCCAGTCCGAACTCGTCAAGGCCAAGGGGCAGTAAGCCGGGGGCTCGGGCCCGGCGCGAGAATAACGGCCTCCGCCGGGCTGCCCTGGGCCTGGAAATGGTCTAAGATTCTGGTGCGACGCGCGTTTTCATAGCCGCAGACCCATTCGCCCCGGATCGCTCCGGCGGCGGGCGGGCGGCGCTTCGGGGGTTTGGATTCACCGCAATGGGCATCGATATCAGGACCGTCGGGATCGTCGGCGCCGGGCAGATGGGCAGCGGCATCGCCCATGTCTGCGCCATGGCGGGCCTCGACGTCCGGCTGAACGACCGCGACCCCGCCCGCATCCGCAGCGGGCTCGCCACCATCGACGGCAACCTCGCCCGTCAGGTCGCCAAGGGCACGATCCCCGAGGAGCAGCGCCGCAGCGCCGTCGGCCGCATCACGGGGGCCGACACCTTCGACGACCTGGCGCCGTGCGACCTCGTCATCGAGGCGGCGACGGAGGACGAGACGACCAAGCGCCAGATCTTCAGCACGCTCTGCGCCTCCCTGCGCCCCGACGCCCTGGTGGCCACCAACACCTCGTCCATCTCGATCACGCGCCTCGCCGCCTCGACGGACCGGCCCGAGCGCTTCATCGGCATCCACTTCATGAACCCGGTGCCGGTGATGCAGCTCGTGGAGCTGATCCGGGGCATCGCCACGGAGGACCCGACCTACGAGTCGGCCAAAGCCTTCATCGCCAAGCTCGGCAAGACCTCGACCATGTCGGAGGATTTCCCGGCCTTCATCGTCAACCGCATCCTGCTGCCGATGATCAACGAGGCGATCTACACCCTCTACGAGGGCGTCGGCTCGGTGGAGTCCATCGACACGGCGATGAAGCTCGGCGCCAACCACCCCATGGGGCCGCTCCAGCTCGCCGACTTCATCGGCCTCGACACCTGCCTGTCGGTGATGCAGGTGCTCTACGAGGGGCTGGCGGATTCGAAGTACCGCCCCTGCCCGCTCCTGGTGAAGTACGTCGAGGCCGGCTGGCTCGGCCGCAAGGTCAAGCGCGGCTTCTACGATTATCGCGGCGAGACCCCGGTCCCGACCCGCTGACGCGGGCGCCCCCACTCCTTCGCGAAGGCCCGATAAAGAGCTGCCCGAAAGCCAAAAGGCCGGTCCCCCCGAGGGAACCGGCCTTCTTGCGTAGGGTGACCGACGATCCGGTCGGATCAGCGCGCGGCCGGCGTGGAGGGCTGGGTGTTGGCCGGGACGGTGCTGCCGGTGCTGGCCGGCATGTCAGACTTCAGGCCGTTGTTCGGCTGGGCGGCGGCGGAGGGGTTCTGGGCGCCCGCCTTGGTCTGGCTCGCGTAGTCCGGCGGGGACTGAGAGCCCTGCCACGACATCAGGCCGACGATGGCCACCGCCAGGAGGGCGAGGCTCCCGAGGAGGACGAAGAGAACCGGCTTGCCCTTCTTGCCCTGACGGGATTCCTGTCCGTGAAGCTGCTCTGCCATGGGGCCCTCGTTGCTGGCGCCGGCCGAAGGGGCCGGGCGCGCGAATCCGTGATGAGGGTCAAACGCCGGGTCGGATCGAGAGTTCCGGCCCCCCTACCGGCCGGTGACCAGCAGGATCTTGCCGAGATGCGCGCTCGATTCCATGAGGGCGTGGGCTTCGGCCGCCGCCTCCAGGGGGAACGTCGCGTGGATGACCGGCCGGATCGTCCCGGCCTCCAGGAGCGGCCACACGTCCCGGGCGAGCCCTTGCGCGATGGCGGCCTTCTCGGCCTTCGGCCGGGCCCGCAGGGTGGCGCCGGTGAACGTCAGGCGCTTCATCATGATCGGCGTCATGCTGAAGGACTCGACCTTGTAGCCCTGCATGAAGGCGATCTGGACGAGGCGCCCCTCGACCGCGAGCGCCGACAGGTTTTTCGCCAGATACGGCGCCCCCACCATGTCGAGGATCACGTCGACGCCGTTGCCGTCGGTGAGCGCCTTCACCCGCTCGACGAAATCCTCCTCGCGGTAGTTGATCGCCGCCTCGGCGCCGAGTTCGACGCAGAAGGCGCATTTCTCGGCTGAGCCCGCCGTCGCGAAGACCCGGGCGCCGTGGTGCTTGGCGATCTGGATCGCCGTCGAGCCGATGCCGCTCGATCCGCCATGGACGAGGAACGCCTCGCCGGGCCGCAGGCACCCGCGCTCGATCACGTTGGAATAGACGGTGAAGTACGTCTCGGGGATGCCGGCCGCCTCCACGAGCGACAGGGGCGCGGGGCGGGCCAGGCACTGCCCGTCCTCCGCCACGGCGAACTCGGCGTAGCCGCCGCTGAGGGTGAGCGCGCAGACCTCGTCGCCGATGGCGAACCCCTCGGCGCCCTCGCCCAACGCCACGATCCGCCCGGCGACTTCGAGGCCGGGGATCTCGGTGGCCCCCTTCGGCGGCGGATACTTGCCCTCGCGCTGCTGGATGTCCGGCCGGTTCACCCCCGCCGCCACCACCTCGATCAGCACCTGACCCGGCCCCGCCGTCGGCAACGCCACCGTCTCGACGGCCAACACCTCCGGCCCGCCGGCGGCGGTGAACCGGATCTGGCGCATGGTTTTGGGTAAGCTGGCGGTCATGGCGGGTCTCCTTGTAGGGGTGTCCGTCATGTGCGGTGGGGTGGGGTTTTGGCAAGAGATAGGAATTTATACCTTGATGTAGTTTCCGATTTATTTCGGCGATAGAGTCACATCTAACTCGATCCCAAAACCGGAAGGGTGTAAAAACATGGATGCTTCGGCTGAGGCGATCGCGACGTCGTGACTTCGTTTCCGTCAACGGCAGAAACGAGTAGATTAATTTGCAATGCTCTGCAGGCGGATTATTTTTCAATGCGCGTGAATAAAATTAGGATACTAAACTTTAGATCTCTCAAGGATATCGAAGTCGATCTCGAAGCTTATCTTTCACTTGTCGTAGGCAAGAATAACTCGGGTAAAACTTCGTTGCTTCTAGCGATGGAACGTTTCCTAAGCGGTACCGGGACAACCCGTTTTGAGTTTGACGATTTCAACACCGAACTGCAGACGCGATTGAAAGACCTTCTCGAAGGTGAGCCGCGTTCTCCTGACGCCTTTGCTTTCTGTGGCATCTCTTTGCGGTTGTTCATTGAGTACGCGGACGCTGACGATCTGGCTAATGTTGGCGACAAGGTCATAATGGACCTTGACCCCGATAATCGATGGATAATTTTGGATTTTCTCTACCATCTCCCTGAAGAAAGTTTGGCTTCTTTCCGGAACGCTTTCAAGACCCACAAAGATAAAAAAGCTAAGGCAGATAAAAGATCTAAGAGCGCATCGGACTTCGTTCGCGAAGAGTTCCGAAACTATTTTCGGTTGGCCCGACGTAGCCTGCGTTTTGATCATATCACAGAAGCCGTGGTTGAAGACGATTATGTCGATCTAATTAAAGAAAATATACGTATCGACAACATTATTGCATTCAAGAGAATCAATGCACGACGGTCTGTGTCCAATAAAGACTCCGATCGTGGACTCTCGGCTATGTCGGCTAGAATTTATGCGGCTCTATCTGCCGAAACTGACGATGGCGAGGTGGTCGAAACTTTCAAGGATACCTTAACGGTCACGGATGGCCAGCTAAATACCATCTATGAGAAACTATTTCAGGAGGTCGTTGAGGATATCCAGCAATTTGGCGGCGTGAAAAAAGGGGACACGCGGCTTGTGATCAAGTCTACACTACAGCACAGCAAAATGTTGGAAGATAACACGACCGTAGTGTACTGTCATGGCGCTGACTCCGATTTTCTCCCAGAAAGCTACAACGGGTTGGGTTATCTCAATCTTATCAGTATTATCTTTGAAATAAAAATCCTCCTCAACGAATTTAAGCGTACTGGTTCCGTCAAACCAGCTGACATCAACCTGCTGTTCATTGAGGAACCGGAGGCACATACGCACCCTCAGATGCAGGCTGTCTTCATCAAAAACATCAAGCATCTCATCGGGAAGGTAGTACGCAACAGCGAGGGCGTGGAGCGTCCGCTTCAGACGTTGGTATCAACCCACTCCTCGCATATCGTCGCCGACTCTAATTTTGACGATATCAAGTACTTTCAAAAAATAAATGGACGGACCCGATCTCGTAACCTTAAGGAATTAGAGGAACTGTACGCCAATACGGGCCGTCCGGGGCATTACAAGTTCCTTAAGCAATATCTTACACTCAATCGGTCGCAATTATTTTTTGCCGACAAAGCAATACTTGTGGAAGGTGATACCGAGCGTATCTTGTTGCCGGCGATGATGCGTAAACTGGATCAGAAAGATGAAGGCGCTGCCTGGACCGCAGGCATATCGGCGCCGTTGGCGCTTCTGTCCCAAAACATCACCATCGTCGAGGTCGGCGCACACTCCCATATCTACGAACTTTTTTTGGACTTCATCGGAGTGAAGACTCTGATTATCACTGACATTGACTCCGCAAAAGAAGAAGAACTTTTTGACGCAGCTGGTAACGTCCAAATCAACGCCGATGGTAGTGCGAAAAAGGTCAGGCGTGCTCATGCGATTGAGGGGGCAACTCATACATCAAATTTCTCTCTTCAGCACTACCACGGTAGAGGAGCTGAGCTAGATTATTATTTAAGTTTAGAATTCAAACAAAAAACTCTGCGGAAAGACGCTGACACGGGCACTTGGTCTGCCCACCTCGATGGCGAGCTGCTATGTGTCTACCAGATCAGCGAGTCTGACGATGTCGGAGCTTCGTACCACGCACGAAGCTTTGAAGACGCGTTCTTCCACCTCAATCGATCGTTTGTAGAAGATGTGACTGCACGTATGGACGAAACCGTGGGTTTCCCGAGCCTCAAGAAAGGAAAACTGATCAAATATATTGAGAAACAGATCGATTCCTACGTCATGTCAGTAGATGGCATAACTAAAAAGCCGTCCTTTGCTATTGAGATTCTTCTCAACAGTGCGACAAATACAATCTCTTCTATAGCACCAAACGGAAAATCAAAGGACTTCAATCTCGAATTCGATAATTGGATTACGCCACGTTACATTGAGGAAGGCCTTGAATGGATCAAGCGGGATTAAAAATTGAGCCGGAGGCCGCCGCGGTCTTGGAGCATGTCGCCGCTGGCAAAAGCTTTCTGTTAAGTGGAGGTGCAGGAAGCGGAAAAACCTATTCTCTTGTTCAGGTAATCGGTGGGTTATTGCGCGCGGATCAGTCAGCAACCGTTGCCTGCATAACCTATACGAACTCGGCTGTGCGCGAGATCCAGTCTCGTATCGACAGCGATCGCCTCTTCGTTAGCACGATTCACGATTTCCTTTGGGGGGCTATCGGTTCTTTTCAAAGCGGGCTGAAATTAGTTCTCCTGGATTGTTTAAGTGCTGATATTGTAAAAATAAGTCCTGCTAGATTAGAAATAGTCCCAACTATGTTTGATGGAAAGGCTATACAGTACAAAGAATACAAGCGAGTAGTTGACGGAATTGTTTCCCATGACGATGTTATAGTTCTCGCGCGGGCTATGTTCGAACGATATCCGAAACTTCGCGACATAGTACGCGACAGATTTCCGTATATTCTAGTGGATGAGTATCAAGACACTGCGCCGGAGGTGATGGATATTTTGCTGGGTTTCCTTCCCCAAAGTTCTAGGAGAGGGATCGTCGGGTTTTTCGGCGATGCTATGCAGTCGATCTATAGCGATAGCGGAGGTGATATCCTCTCACAAGTCGAGCTCGGAAATATTATCGAAGTAAAAAAAGAGCAAAATCGGCGCAATCCTCGGTTGATATTTGAGCTTGCCAATCGGCTCAGGTATGACGGGATCGTTCAACGCGCCTCGGAAGACGCAGCGGCGCCGAATATGCGGGAAGGTAAGGTCAAAGACGGCACTATTAGATTTTACTATACTACCGGTGTCAACCAAGATCTAGGTGCAGTCCGACGTCATCTTGGTTGGGACTTTTTCGACGTTGCAGAGACGAAAGAACTGAACCTTACCCACAATCTCATCGCTCCGCAGGCAGGGTTCGGCGACCTGATGGCGATCTACGACAAGGATGGCGTTCTCCATTTCAGGGACCGGATCGTCGACCATATTAAAAAATACCACGATCTATTAGAATTCACAGGCCTTACCTTTGAGGCGACAATCGCGTCTTTGCAGAAAGGTAAGACTGGCGCCGCGCTCAGGGCAGTGTCGCCCACGCCTGCCATGCGGGATTTTATCACCATGCACCCTCATCTCCTGGCAGACGCCAATGGTCGCGACTTTGAGGGATTCCGCCAGATGTACGTAAATAAGGAACTCTTGATAGGCGAGAAAAAACATAGTGATCAGGAAGTGGCAAGGAGGGGGTCAAGCCGATGCGAGTTCATAGAGCATATTTTCCGTATTCGCGAAATCGCTCACCTCTATGAAACCGGCCGCTACAATGAATTTCTCAGAAAAACTGAGTTTAAGCTTTCCAAAGCTTCGGATAAGTTAATACTTAAAAATTACATTGAGGCGATCTATGGCATGGCGAATAGGCCAGTAATTGAAATCGTCGAGCTAGCCGACAGACACGGCCTATGCAGGATTGACGACACCTTACTGGATTTCAAGAATCGCAAGCCGTATCTTTACGAAAGGGTGAAAAGCGTACCCTACCGTTCGTTTATGTCGCTCTATGATTATCTTGAGGGTAGAACCGGCTACTCTACCCAACACAAAATCAAGGGTCTTGAATTCGAAAGAGTGTTGGTTGTATTGGATTCGGGAGACTGGAACAAATATAACTTTGCTTATCTGTTTGAAGGTCAGGGCACGGAGTCCGTCTTAAACCGGACGAGGAAGCTCTTTTATGTATGCTGCACCCGAGCAAAAGACACTCTGGCGGTCTACTACCACCAGCCTTCGGAAAAGACGCTTGCACAGGCGAGGGAGTGGTTCGGTTCCGACAACTGCGTGTCGCTGTAAACACATGTGCATAGCCAGAAGCGTCGTGGCTTTCCGTCAACGACCCGAGGCACTAACTTCCACCCCTTACCGCGTGCCGTACATCCGATCCCCCGCATCCCCCAGCCCGGGGACGATGTAGCCGTGGTCGTTGAGGTGGCTGTCGATGGCGGCCGTCCAGATCGGGACGTCGGGGTGGCTGGCCTGGAGGTGGCCGATCCCCTCGGGGGCGGCGAGGAGGCAGACGAAGCGGAGATCCTGGGCGCCGCGCGCCTTCAGGAGGGTGATGGCCGCCACCGCCGAGTTGCCCGTCGCCAGCATCGGATCGAGGACGAGGACCGTGCGGTCGGCGAGGTCGGACGGGGCCTTGAAGTAGTATTCCACCGCCTCCAGGCTCTCGGGGTCGCGGTAGAGCCCGATATGGGCGACCCGGGCCGAGGGCATCAGCGACAGCATCCCGTCGAGGAACCCCGTGCCGGCGCGCAGGATCGGGGCGAGGACGAGCTTCTTGCCGGCGATCTGCGGGGCCTGCATCGCCTGGATCGGCGTCTCGATGGTCACCGATTCGAGCGGCAGGTCGCGGGTGACCTCGTAGGCCAGCAGCATGCCGATCTCGTTGAGGATCTGGCGGAACCCCTTGGTGGAGCGGGCCCGGTCGCGCAGGAGCGTCAGCTTGTGCTGGACCAGGGGGTGGTCGACCACCCGGACCGCCCCTGCATCCGCCGCGTGCCCCGCCCCGTCCTGCATCGCGAAACACTCTTTCCCGGTCGGGTCGGCGCAACGCGGACCCTGTGCCCACCGTCTTAGCGCACCCCGCCGCCCCCCGCGACGGGGACCCTGACGAAAAAGGGGCTCCCGGCTTTTCGCCGGAAGCCCCTCTCGCTCGGGAAACCGCCCAAAAGATCAGACGGCGCGGGTGGTGTCGGCGGCGCGCTTCTGGGCCATGTAGGCGTCGAACTCCGCGCGGTCCTTGGCCCGCTTCAGGCCCTCGACGTAGTCCGAGAACGCGCGGCTCTCCTCGGCGAGCGCCCGGCGCTGGGCGTCGAGGCGGTCGAGCTCGGCCCGGCGGTAGTCGTCGAAGGCGCGGTTGCCCGTGGTGCCGACGCCGTTGGCTGCCTCGTAGGCGGCGGCGAAGCGCGAGCGCCCCGTCGTGCCGGCGGTGTTCCAGGCCGAGCCCCAGGCGCTGCCGCGGTGGGTCAGCCCCCGCAGCTCGCTCAAGGCCGGATAGCCCGCGACCTTCCAGGCGACGTAGGCCGCGGCCAGGGGCCACCAGTACAGGAAGCCGACCACGATGGCGCCGATCTCGAACGAGCGCCGGGGAAACGGGCCGCTGCGGCTGGCTTTGCCGGTGGCCCAGGGGGAGGTGGAGGACAGACTCACGGCTCACGTCTCCGATGTTAATGTGAACGACATTCACTTGCGGATGCGCCGGCGCGCTTTCAAGGGGGCGGCTCCCGCATTCGCCGGGCGGGGGCCTCGCGCCCGTCCCATCCGGGGGATGCGCCGTCCCATCGGGGGCGTGGGCCGGCGCATCGCGCCGTCCCGGCGCCGCTCAATCGCGCGCGCGCGGGCTCCCCGCGCCGTGCACGAGGGCGAGGACGCCGGCGCGCAACAGCTCGTACTTGTCGGGCACGCCCGGCCCCTTCGGCAGGTGCCCGGAGGCGGCGAGGGTCGCCAATCCGTGGGACAGGGCCCACACCTCCAGGGCGACGAAGCGGGGGGCGACGCCGCCGAATCCTTCCGGAAACGTCGATTGCAGGGCGTCCACCAACAGGTCGAACGGGCTCGGCCGGGGCCCGGCCTCCGGGTTCGGCGCCCCCGCCGGCAGCCCCCGCGTCTCGAAGATCGCCGCGTAGTAGCCCGGCTCCTCCTCGGCGAAGGCGAGGTAGGCCTCCCCCATGCGGGTGAAGCGCTCCAGCGGGGTCCCCCTCGCGGCGAGCGACCGGGCCAGGCGCTCGGCCAGATCCGCGAAGCCGCGCCCCGCCACCTCCTCCAGCAGGGCCTCGCGCCCCCGGAAATGCCGGTAGAGGGCCGCCGGCGTCACCCCGACGAGGCGGGCCGCGTCGACGAGGGTGAAGCCGCCGACGCCGCGCTCGGCGATGAACCGGCGCGCCGCCTCGATCAGGGCCTCCTTGAGGTTGCCGTGATGGTAGCTGCGCCGGTCGTCGGGGCCTTCGCGCCAGGGTCGCACGCTGTTGTCCTCATCGGGGCCGCCCCACCCGGACGGGCGCGCGGCCGCGTGGTTGGGGAGCGGAGCCCTCCCCTACCACGCGAACGTGAGTTTTCGACCTCGCTTTGTCGATCAGTAGACGGAGCGGTGCCCATCGACGCACCGATGCAACAGGGCGCCGCCTACAGCCGGAAGATCGATCCCGCCGCGTCCCGCGCCGCCGTCTTGGCGTCCCGGGCGGCCTCCAGGCGCGCGATCTCGGCCTTCAGGAGCACGATGCGCTCGGCGAGATCCGCCACCGACAGGGCGTCGAGGGGCTCGCCCACCCGGTGGGCCGGGCTCGCATTCGGCCGGGTCTCGTCGTCGTCGCGCATGGGTCCGTTCCTCGTTGGGCCGTCACCACGCACCGCCCGCGCCTAGGGGCGCCAGACCGAGGTGGCGCGCCACGGTGGCGCCGATATCGGCGAAGGTCGACCGCCTCCCGAGGAACCGGGGCGCGATCCCAGGGCCGAAGGCGAGGATCGGCACCTGCTCGCGGGTGTGCTCCGTGCCGGTCCAGGTCGGGTCGTTGCCGTGGTCGGCGGTGACGAGGCAGAGGTCGTCCCCTCGAAGAACCCCGTGGATCTCGGGCAGGCGGGCGTCGAAGGCCTCCAGCTCGGCGGCGTAGCCCGGCACGTCGCGGCGATGGCCGTGCTCCGTGTCGAAATCGACGAGGTTGAGGAAGACGAGGCCGCCGTCGGGCAGGTCGCGGAAGGCGGCGAGCGCCGCGTCGAGGCAGGCGGCGTTGCCGGCGGGCTTGATCTCGCGGCCCGTGGCGCGGTGGGCGAAGATGTCGCCGATCTTGCCGACGCTGACCACGGCGCGACCCTCGCTTTCGAGGCGGTCCAGCAGGGTCTCCCCCGGCGGCTCGACGGCGTAGTCCCGGCGGTTGGCCGTGCGGCGGAACCCCGTCTCCGGCGCGCCGACGAAGGGCCGGGCGATGACGCGCGCGACCCGGTGGATGTCGCACAGGTCGCGGGCGATGCGGCAGGTGGCGTCGAGGCGCTCCAGGCCGAAATGCGCCTCGTGGGCGGCGATCTGGAACACGCTGTCGGCCGACGTGTAGCAGATCGGCCGGCCCGTTCGGATGTGCTCGGCCCCGTAGCGCTCGATGATCGCCGTACCGGCGGCGTGGCAGTCGCCGAGGATGCCGGGCAGGCCCGCCCGCGCCACGAGATCGTCGACGAGCGCCCGCGGAAACGCCGGAACGGTGTCGGGAAAATGGCCCCACGGCTCCCGCACGGGCACGCCCGTGATCTCCCAATGGCCCGAGGGTGTGTCCTTGCCCGCGGCGGTCTCGACGGCGTGGCCGTAGGCACCCGTAACGGGGCCCGTGGGGGCGAGGTTCGGCGGAATGCGCCCGGTGGCGCCTTCGGCCGCGAGGCCGAGGCCCAGCGCCACGAGGTTCGGCAGGCGCAGGGGGCCGGCGCGCAGGCCCGCCCGGTCGCCGCGTCCCTCCGCGCACGCCTGCGCGATATGGCCGAGGGTGTCCGAGCCGGCGTCGCCGTAGGCGTCCGCGTCGGGAGCGCCGCCGATGCCGACGGAATCGAGGACGATGAGGAGGGCGCGCGGCATCGGACGCCTCAGGCCGGCACCGGATCGGCCACGGTTTCGCTGCGCAGGTCGAAGGCGGCGGCGAACAGGGCCTGGGTGTAGGGATGGCGCGGATGGGAGAAGATCGCCTCGGCGGGCCCCTCCTCGACCACTTGGCCGTTCTGCATGACGAGGACGTGGTTCGCGAGCGCCCGTACCACCTTGAGGTCGTGGCTGATGAACAGATAGGCGAGGCCGCGCTCGCGCTGGAGGTCGCGCAGGAGGGTGACGATCTGCGCCTGCACCGAGCGGTCGAGGGCCGAGGTCGGCTCGTCGAGGACGACGAATTTCGGCTTCAACACGATGGCGCGCGCGATGGCGATGCGCTGGCGCTGGCCGCCGGAGAATTCGTGCGGGTAGCGGTCCATGGTCGCCGGATCGAGGCCCACATCGGTGAGGGCGCCCGCCACCACCGCCTGGCGCTCCGTCCGGCTTTTGACCGCGCCCTGCACCACGAGGCCCTCTGCGATGATGTCGCCCACCGTCATGCGCGGCGACAGGGATCCGTAGGGGTCCTGGAACACCACCTGCATGTCGCGGCGGAACGGACGCATGGCCGCGGGCGTCAGGCCGGCGATGGAGCGGCCGAGAAACACGATGGGGCCTTCGCAGCCCGTGAGCCTGAGGAGCGCGAGACCCAACGTGGTCTTGCCGGAGCCGGATTCGCCGACCACGCCCACGGTCTCGCCGGCCCGGACCCGGAGGGACACCCCGTCCACGGCCTTCACATGGCTCGTGGTGCGCCGGAGAAGCCCCTGGCGGATGGGAAACCACACCTTGAGCGGACCGGCGGCGAGGAGCTCGGTGGCGCCCTCCGGGACCGGATTGGCACGGCCCGTGGGTTCGGCGGCGAGAAGGCGCTGCGTGTACGGATGTCGGGGCCGGGCGAAGACCTCGGCCGTCGCCCCCGCCTCGACGATGCGCCCCTCCAGCATCACGCAGACGGAGGTGGCGATGCGCTGCACGATCCCGAGGTCGTGGGTGATGAACAGCATCGCCATGCCCAGCCGCTTCTGCAGATCGGCCAGCAGGGTGAGGATCTGCGCCTGTACCGTGACGTCGAGGGCCGTCGTCGGCTCGTCGGCCACCAACAGGTCGGGCTCGCAGGCGAGCGCCATGGCGATCATCACCCGCTGGCGCTGGCCGCCGGAGAGTTCGTGCGGATAGGCGGCCAGACGCCGCTCGGCGTCGCGCAGGCCGACGAGGTCGAGGAGTTCGAGGATGCGGGCGCGCGCCTTCCGTCCCGAGAGGCCTCGATGAACCTCCAGCACCTCGCCGATCTGCCGCTCGATGCTGTGGAGCGGGTTGAGGGAGGTCATCGGCTCCTGGAACACCATGGTGATGTCCGCACCCCGTACCTTGCGCAGGTCGCGCTCCGGCAAAGTCAGGAGGTCCCGCCCCCGGAACAGGATGCGCCCGCCCGGATGGTGCGCGCTGCCGTCGAGGAGGCGCAGGATCGACAGGGCGGTGACCGACTTGCCGGATCCGGATTCGCCCACCAGCGCCAGGGTCTCGCCCGGCCGGATGGTGAAACTCACGGCGTTCACCGCCAGGGTCTCGCGCTCGCGGGAGCGAAAGGCCACGGACAGGTCCTGAACCTCGAGCAAGGTGTCTGTCATCGGGGGCAGATCATGGGGCAAACCGGGGTGGCGCGTCCGAGAGCGGGTTATAGCGCGCGTGACGGCGATGGGCGAACGGCATCGAACGATTGATCGAGCGCCCCCGCGCGCTACAACCCTGTGCGTGATCGCCCCGCGCCCCGCTTTCCTCGCCGCCGTGCTGCTCCTCGTCGGCACGGCCCCCGCCCTCGCCGCCGCGACGGATGGGGGCGAGACCGTGGAGCAGGCCCTGTGCCGGCTCATCGAATCCTCCGCGAAGGCGCGCGCCCTCCCCGTCGCGTTCCTCACCCGCCTGATCTGGCGCGAGAGCGCGTTTCGCGTCGGCGCCGTCAGCCCCGTCGGCGCGCAGGGAATCGCGCAGTTCATGCCCGGTACGGCGCGCGAGCGTGGCCTCACCGATCCGTTCGATCCCGAGCAGGCGATCCCGCACGCAGCGCATCTGCTGGCCGACCTCAACCGGCAGTTCGGCAATCTCGGCCTCGCCGCCGCGGCCTACAACGGCGGCCCGGGCCGGGTCTCGGCTTGGCTCGCCGGCACCGGCGGCCTGCCTTCGGAGACGCGAAACTACGTCCTGGCGATCACGGGCGCCCCGGCGGAGGACTGGCGCGCGGGCGCCGGCGTCGAGATGCCGGCGGGCGAGGGAGAGGCGGCCAAGAAGCCGGACGCCGAGACGGAAAGGACCTGCCTCCAGGTCACGGCCGCCCTGCGCGTCCCGTCGCGCGGCGACCGCTTCGCCATCGGGGCCAACGAGGGGCCGGCGGCACCCTGGGGCATCCAACTCGCGGGTAACTTCTCCAAAGCCCTGGCCCTCCAGAGTTTCGCGCGGACGCGCCAGCTCTACACAAGCGTGATCGGCGAGGTTCGACCGATGATCATCGGCACACGCCTGCGCAACCGCGGCACCCGGGCCTTCTACCGCATCCGGATTCCAGCCCAGAGCCGCGAGGCCGCGGACAAGTTGTGCGGGCGGATTCGCGGTGTCGGCGGTGCCTGCCTCGTCCTGCGCACCTAGGGCGTCGTCCCGGATACGGGGTTGAGGACGACGCCATAAGATCTTGTTGTTGCATCGCCTTTCCCTGAAAGCCGGTGGCCACCGTTCGAGGCGATGCGCGAAGCCCGGTGATCACGTTCCCGATTGTCCGCACGGGCGCCATGAATCCGCCGCGTGCGCCCTGTCACAGGAAGGCAACGCCGCCTTCAGAGAGATGCATGACCCGGGTATTCACCGTCCTTGCCGGCTTCATCGGTCTCGCTCTGCTCTCCCTCGGGATGACGGCCTGTTCGCCGCTCGCCCTGTTCGATGCCATCGGCCCGCGTGACGACGGCGGTCGCCTGAGTCTGCGCAACGCCGCCTACGGCCAGCATGCGCGCCAGCGCCTCGACGTGTTCACCCCCGTGGCGGGTGCCGGCGGCGCCCCCGTGCTGGTGTTCTTCTATGGCGGCTCCTGGAAGAACGGCACGAAGGAGGATTACGCCTTCGTCGGCCAGGCGCTGGCCGCGCAGGGCTTCGTGACGGTGCTGCCCGATTACCGGCTCTATCCGGAGGTGCGCTTCCCCGACTTCCTCGACGACGGGGCCGCCGCCATCGCCTGGGTCAGGGACAACATCGCCCAGTACGGCGGCGATCCGCGTCGGATCGTGCTGGCGGGCCACTCGGCCGGGGCCTACAACGCCGTGATGTTGGGGCTTGACCCGCGCTACCTGCGTCGGGCCGGCGTCGACCCGAAGATCGTGCGGGCCGTAGCCGGCCTGTCCGGCCCTTACGATTTCCTCCCCCTCGATGCCGGCACGGCCACCGAGGTCTTCGGCGAGGCCCGCGACAAGGCCGCGACCCAGCCGGTCACCTTCGCGGGCCCCCACTCGCCCCCGGCCTACCTCGCCACCGGCGACGGCGACACCACCGTTCGCCCGAGCAACACCCGCAGCCTCGCCGCGCGCCTGCGCGAGGCCCGCGTGCCCGTGCAAGAGCGGATCTACGCGGGGCTCGACCATTCCGACACCCTGCTGGCGCTGTCGGTGACGTTCCGCTCCAAGGCTCCGGCGCTCGCCGAGATGGCCGCTTTCCTCCGGCAGCATTCCGGTGGCGAGCGTGTTCCGGCCCGGACGGTGAACCGCTGAGATCCGTCTCGCCGGCCTATCGCCGTCGTATCCTGTCCCGCGCTGCCTTGTGGTCCGGCGCGTCGGAGAAGGCCCTGTGCATCGCGGCCCACAGGGGCGTGCGAGCCAACCTCTCGTCGAGGGGCAGCGCGCGCTGGATCAGCCCGTCGGCGCGGCGGCGCTGCGGGTTGGTGTTGAGCCAGGTGTTGGCGTTGGTGATGTCCCAGGTCAGGACGTTCAGGGTCGCGGGCTCGTCGAGGACCACGTCGAGGAAGCGCCGGGCGAGGTCCGACACCGCCCGGTCGCGCACTGGCAGGTCGGCCGGGAAATCCCGGTCGTTGACGTCGAGTTCGGTGACCTCGATGGCGAGGCCGAGACCGGCGACCTCGCGCAGGAAACGGCGGAGCTTCTCCTGATCGAGGGGATGCTTGGCGTAGAGGTGGCCCTGGAGGCCGAGGCGCCGGACCGGCACTCCGCGCCGGACCATCCCCTCCAGGGTTCGCAGCACCATGGCCCGGCGCGGCGCGATCCAGTCGGCGTCGAGTTCAAGGTCGTTCTCGTTCCAGACCCCGGCCGCCCCCGGATCGCTTTCGTGCAGGATCGTGAAGGCGCAGTCGACGTAGCCGGGGCCCAGGGCGGCGAGCCAGGGGCTTGCCCGCAGGCCGTCTGCACGCCCGCTGTCCGGGCCACAAATCTCGTTGACGACGTCCCACGCCTCGATCCGACCGCGATAGCGCCCCGCCATGGCGCCGATCCAGTCGCGCAGGAAGCCCTCGGCGTCCCGGGCGATGCGCTCGCGGGCCCAGGCGGGGATCCCCTCGTGCCAAACGAGCGTGTGCCCGCGCAGGCGCTGGCCGTTGGCCTCTCCGAACGCGGCCGTCTCGTCGGCGAAGGAAAAATCGATGGGGCCGGGGGCCCGCCACGCATAGGCGAGCTTCATGGCGTTCTCCGGCACCAGGATCCCGCATTCCCGCGCCAGCGCCCGCCCGTAGGCGGGGTTCCGGCGTAGGGGTGTGATGTTGACGGCGGACCCGTAGGCGACGCCCGTCCTGGCCGCCGCCGCATTCAGGCTGTCGGCCGCCCACGATCCCCGGGGGGCGGCCGAAACGGAGCCGGCGGCCAGGGCGAGGGCGCCAACGCCGAAGAAGTCGCGGCGGGTCGGCGTCATGTGTCCTCCGGCGGGATCGGGCGCGGGCGTCGGGCGGGACCGGTGGCCACGAAGGTGAACAGGCCCTCCGTCGCCTTCATCGTCGCCTCGCCTTCGCGCTCGCGGCGCCGGACCTCGGCCTGGATGCGCAGGGTGGTGCGCCCGACCCTCACGATCCAGGCGTCGATGCCGACCTCGTCGCCGACGAAGACCGGACGGTGAAAGGTCATCGCCTCGGCCGAGATGCTGGCGCCGCGGCCCCGCGAGCGCCGGGCCGCGACGTTGCCGGCGCCGGATCCATCTGGCCCATGAGCCGGCCGCCGAAGATGTCGCCGGCCGGATTGGTGTCGGCCGGCATGGCGATGGTGCGGACCACCGGCGAACCCCGGTCCGTTGGCTGATGGGTCGGATGGGGGGCGGTGTCGTGGGGCATGGGGCCGATCCGGTGGCGCGAAGATCGGCCCGTCGCAAGCCGCGCGCCGCGTGACGTGAAACTAATCCGGCAACGCGAAAACCACGAGGGCGTCGCCGGTGCCGAAGCCCGAGCCCTTGGTGAAGGATGCTCCACCCGCCGCCACGGCGACGTACTGCCTGCCGTCGAGGGCGTAGGTGATGGGCGGCCCGCCGATGCCGGCGCCGCACTGGAAGCGCCACAGGACCGCGCCGGTTCTCGCGTCGTGAGCGTCGAGGTGGCCGTCCTCCTCGCCAGAGAACACGAGGCCGCCGGCGGTGGCGAGCGTCCCGCCGGAGAGGCGGCTTCCCGCCTTCACCGACCACTTGATCGCTCCCTCGCGCGCCAGGTCCACGGCCGTGAGGGTGCTGAACGAAGGCTCGCCCCTGGCCTCCGTGGTCTCGGTGTAGCGGATGGCCGGCCGGTCGCCGGAGGCCGGCACCGTCCGCACCACGTAGGCGGTGGCCCCGTGCCGGACCTGGGCGAAGGCGGTGCCGGCCGTGGGGTCGTAGGCGACGGGGTGCCAGGAGATGGCCCCGAGAGGCCCGGGGCTCACCACCGTTCCGGTGGGCGTCGGCGGGGCGTAGAGGTTCTTCTGCGTGACGAGGGGCGCCGAGCGGGCGAGCAGCGTACCGTTCGTGCGGTCGTGGACGTAGAGCCAGCCGGTCTTGGAAGCCTGCGCCACGGCTTTTACGTCGCCCTGCGGCGTCGCATGGTCGAGGAGGAAGGGTGGACTGGCGACGTCGTAGCCCCATTCGTCGTGGGGCACCTGCTGGTAGTACCAGCGCAAGTGGCCGGTGTTCACGTCGAGGGCGACGAGACTCATGGTGTAGAGGTTGTCCCCCGGCCGCGACAGGCCGAAATTCTGCGGCGCCGGATTTCCGGTGCCGACGTAGATGAGGCCCAGCGCCGGATCGAAGGCCGGGGTCATCCACAGCGACCCGCCGCCGACCTTCCAGGCGTCCCGGTGGGCCGGGGCGGCGGCCTTCTCGGCGGCGATGTCGCGATGGAGCGGCACCCCGTCGGGGGTCTTCTCCACGAACCCACCTTCCCAGCCGTCGGCCTTCGTGACGTACCAGCGCCAGCGCTCGGCACCCGTCTTCGCGTCGTAGGCGGCGAGCCAGCCGCGCCGTCCGTAGCCGCCTTCGATGCCCACGACGGCGCCGCCATCGAGGCCGCCCTTCGCATCCTCGACGTGGAGGCCGTAGCCGGCTCCGGCCACCCCGACGATCACGAGGCCGTTGGCGACGAGCGGCGGCATCTTGAAGCCGAGGCGGCTCGAGCCCTGAACGGTGCCGGCCCCGAGCGTATCGGCCAGCGCCGAGGCGGTCTCCGACTCGCCCTCCTCGGGGCGCACGGCCTCATGGTCCCACACCACCTGGCCGGTCTTCGCATCGAGTGCGATCACCCGCCCGTCCATGGTCGCCTCGAACACGAGGCCGTCCGACACGGCGACCCCGCGGTTCGAGGGCGGCCCGAAGATTTTTTCCGTGCGGGCCTTGTGGAGGTAGGTCCAGCGCACGGCGCCGGTCCGCGCGTCCAGGGCCGCCACATGGTTCTGCGTCGTCGAGACGTAGAGGGTGCCGTCCACCATCACGGGCTCGGCCTGGAAGTACCCGGTGATGCCCGTCTGGAAGATCCAGGCCGGGCGCAGGCGCGCCACGTTGCGGGTGTCGATGGCCGTCAACGGGGAGAAGTGCCGGTTGGTGTGATCGCCGCCGAACATCGGCCAATCTTGCGCCGCGCAGGGGCCGAGGCCCGCCAGGGCGAAGGCCGAGCCGGCGAGCAGGCGTCGGGTGATGCGGCGAACCATGGCGTTCTCCTCGGCCGTCTCGTTGGGGTCCGCTTGACGCGCTGTTCCCATCGTCGCTGCGGTTTCGGCGGCGCGCCTGATCGGACGACGCTCCCGTCGTGATCCGCATGTTCAGGAGAACCGGCGTGCTTCCGACATCCTTCCCATGGTCCTTGGCTCACCGAAAGGGCGCTTCCCGCGTTAGGTGAGCGATCTCAACGGAACGCCATCACCAGGGCGCCGAGGGCGATGGTCCACAGGGCCAGGGTGGACCACACGGCGCGCCGCCGGGTGGCGTGGGCGAAGGCGTCGAGGCGGTCGGCGTTACCGGTGCCCTGTTCGTCGAGCCGCACGAGGATGCGGCGCAGGCGCTGGGCGAGGTCGGGGAGGTCCGTGACCACGTCGGTGAGGGTGAGCGCCGCGCGGCCGACGCCCTCGATCCGGCCCACGGGGCCGAGGTTGCGGGTGATCCAGCTCCGCACCACGGGCTCGGCCCCGGTCCACATGTCGAGCTGCGGATCGAGGGAGCGGGCGACGCCCTCCACCACCACCATGGTCTTCTGCAGCATCACCAGCTCCGTGCGCGTGCGCATGTCGAACAGGGCGGTGATGTCGAACAGCAGGGTCAGCACCCGGGCCATGGAGATCTCGTCGGCCCGGCGCTGGTGGATCGGTTCGCCGATGGCGCGGATGGCCTGGGCGAAATCGTCCACGGAATGGTGCGCGGGCACGTAGCCGGCCTCGAAATGCACCTGCGCCACGCGCTTGTAGTCGCGCAGGATGAAGCCGAGCAGGATTTCGGCGAGGAAGCGCCGCTCGGGGTGCCCGAGGCGGCCCATGATGCCGAAATCCACCGCCACGAGGGTGCCGCTCGGATCGACGAACAGGTTCCCCGGATGCATGTCGGCGTGGAAGAAGCCGTCCCGGATGGCGTGACGCAGGAACGACTGGATCACCGCGCGCCCGAGGTCCCGCGGATCGTGCCCCGCGGCCAAGATCGCGGCCCGGTCGTTGAGGCGGATGCCTTCGATCCACTCGCTCGACAGGACGTCGCGGGCGGTGTGCTCCCAGTCGGGCCGGGGCACCCGGAAGTCGGCATCGTCCTTGGTGTTCTGGGCGAGTTCCGACATGGCCGCCGCCTCGAGGCGGAAATCCATTTCCATGGTGACGGAGCGCGCCAGGATCTCCACCACCTCGCGCGGGCGCAGGCGCTCGGCCTCGGGCGACAGGGCGTGGACGATGCGGGCCATGAACCGCATGACTTCGAGGTCCCGCTGGAAGCGCTCGCGCACCCCCGGCCGCATGATCTTGACGGCGAGCACCCGTTCGGTGCCGTCCGGATCGAGGATGTGCGCCTTGTGGACCTGTGCGATGGAGGCCGCCGCGATGGGCGGGCTGAACGAGACGAACAGGGCCGAAACCGGCTTGCCGAGAGCCGCCTCCACCACCTGAAGCGCCACCGCCTGCGGGAAGGGGGGCACCCGGTCCTGCAGGGTCTCCAGATCGCGCGCGGCGTTCATGCCGACGATGTCGGGCCGGGTGGCGAGGAACTGCCCGAACTTGACGTAGGACGGTCCGAGCCGGGTCAGTGCCCGCTGCAGGGGGACGGCCCCCGTGCCGAGGCCCCGCCGCTCCAGCATCCGCCCGGCCTTCAGGGCGAGGCGCAGGTGGGGCGGCAGGTCGCGGGGATCGACGAGCGACAGACCGCCCTCGCGGGCGAGGACGAAGCCCACATGGGCGCCGCGGATGAGAGAGCGGAGCATCAGGTGCGCCGCCGATCTCTGTCTCGTTTCGGCCGAGTCCGAAAGCCGGCGCCTCGTTCTCGGATGGATGCGGTCACGAGACCTTCCAGCCCGAATGGATCGCCACGATGCCGCCCGAAAGGGGCCGGTGGCTCACGTGACGGAAACCGGCGGCTTCGATCATACCGGCGAACCGTCCCGGGCTCGGGAACCTGCGGATGGATTCCACGAGGTAGCGGTAGGATTCGGCATCACCCGCGACCTTGGAGCCCAGGCGCGGGATCACGTGGAACGAATAGGCGTCGTAGATCCGGTCGAGGACGGGCAGGTCGACCTTCGAGAACTCGAGGCAGAGGAAGCGCCCGCCGGGCTTGAGCACCCGGTGGGCCTCCGCCAGGGCCTGGTCGATCCGCGGCACGTTCCGGATGCCGAAGGCGATGGTGTAGGCATCGAACGATTCCGACGGCAGCGGCAAGGCCTCGGCATTGGCGGTGACGAAGTCGATGCGGCCGGTGAAGCGGTTCCCCGCACGCTCGGCGCCGACGCGCAGCATCGCTTCGTTAATGTCGAGTACGGTGACGTGCGTCGCCGGGCCGCCCGCCTCCAGGGCGCGGAACGCGATGTCAGCGGTACCGCCGGCCACATCGAGGTGGTGGAACGGGCGGTTGCGCGGCGGGCGCAGCATCGAGATGAGCTGCGACTTCCAGGCCCGGTGCAGGCCGCCCGACATGAGGTCGTTCATGAGGTCGTAGCGCTTGGCGACGGACCGGAACACGTCGTCGACGCGCGCCTGCTTCTCGGTCAGCGCGACCTGCTCGAAGCCGAAATGCGTGCTCTGATCGGGGGGGGAACGCTCGGCGTGACTCATGGACCTCACCTCTCGGGTCCAGCGTCATAGCGAAAGGCGGGGCGGATCGCCATGTTGCGCAGCACCGCATCTTGCCGAGACAGACGTTCCGCACCGGAAGAGCCATGCCCGAACTGCCCGAAGTCGAGACCGTCCGCCGTGGCCTCGTCCCTGCCATGGTCGGCGCCCGGTTCGCCCGCGTCAGCCTGCGCCGGCCGAACCTGCGGTTTCCCTTCCCCGTCGGTTTCATCGAACGTCTGGAGGGACGGACGGTCCTCTCCCTCGACCGGCGGGCCAAGTACCTCGTGGCCCCCCTGGATTCCGACGAGTCGCTGATCCTGCACCTCGGCATGAGCGGGCGTTTCGACGTGGCGATGCCGGACGGCCGCAACCTCTCGCCGGGCGACTTCTACCTGGATGGGGCTCTCGGTACTCCGAAGCACGACCACGTGGTCATGGCCCTGTCGAACGGCGCCACGGTCACCTACAACGACGCCCGTCGCTTCGGCTTCATGGATCTCGTGCCGAGCGCCGAGCTCGCGACATGCCGGCACTTCGCCGCCATGGGTCTCGAACCCTTGAGCGATGCCCTGACGCCGGAGGCCGTGGCTCGGCTGTTCCGCCACAAGATCACGCCGCTCAAAGCCGCCCTCCTCGATCAGCGCCTCATCGCGGGGCTCGGGAACATCTACGTCTGCGAAGCCTTGCACCGGGCGGCGCTGCACCCGGAGATGCCGGCCGGGCGGCTGGCCGGGCCGGATGGTCGCCCGACCCCGGAGGCACGCCGGCTGGCGAGGGTGATTCCCGAGATCCTGACGGAGGCGGTGGCCGCCGGAGGATCGACCTTGCGAGACTACGTGCAGACGGATGGAAGGTCCGGTGCGTTCCAACATGCGTTCCGCGTCTATGATCGCGCGGGAGAAACCTGCCTTGCGGCTGGCTGTAGCGGATGCATCGAACGAATCACGCAGTCGGGCCGTTCGACATTCTACTGTGCGACTTGCCAGTGCTACCCGGAAGGGTTGTCTGCTCCTGCGAGAGTACCCGTGAAAACCAAGATGAAGGGCTGAAAGCTTGCCTATCAGTCGTGTCTGACCGTCAAGCCAGACGCGGGCGAGGATTCTGTTAAGGCTCGATGTCTATCCATCATCGCAGGCCGACCCCGATCCGACCGGTCGCGGAAGACACCGAGGGCTTCGGAGCACGCATGTACCCACGTCCCGGCAATGAAGCGGAGCGGCTCGCCGCCCTGCACGACCTTGCCATTCTCGACACGCCGTCGGAGGTGCGCTTCGACGCCATCTGCCGCACGGCCTGCGCCCTGTTCGGGTTGCCGATGGCCACCGTCACCCTCGTGGAAGCGGACCGGCAATGGTTCAAGGCCAAGTGCGGCGTGGGCGCGGAAGGCAGTCCGCGACAGGATTCGTTTTGCACCTATACGATCCTGGCGGACGAGGTGCTGGTGGTCGAGGATGCGAGGACGGACCCGCGCTTCTCCAAGAGTCCCCTCGTCACCGACGGCCCTCGGATCCGCTTCTATGCCGGGGCCCCGATCATCCTGACTCCCGGCATCCGTGTCGGCACCGTTTGTGTCCAGGGAACCGAGGTGCGGGAATTCTCCGGGGCGGAGCGCGCACAGCTTGCGGATCTGGCGACGGTCGTCGCGGCGCAGCTCACCCTGCACCGGACCGAGGCGCGCCTGCGCGACCGGGAGGCGCATTACCGCCTGCTCGCCGACAACACGTCGGACATGATCGTCCGCTCGGGTCTCGACACCCGCCGCCACTACGTTTCTCCAGCGGCCCGGACCCTGCTGGGCTACGATCCCGACGAACTCGTCGGGACGATGCCGATCGATCAGATCCACCCCGACGATGCCGAGGGCTACGCACGCGTGCTGGCCACCCTCGGCGAGGGACGCACAACCCGGGCAGTGACCCGGCAGCGCTATCGCCGGAAGGATGGGTCCTGGGTCTGGGTCGAGGTGACCTTCAACCTCACCCGCGATGCCATGGACGGGCGTCCGACGGGCTACGTCGCGGCCGTGCGCGACATCTCCGAGCGTGAGGAGGCGGCGCGGCGCATCAGCCACATGGCCCAGCACGACGCTCTCACGGACCTGGCCAACCGGACCTTGTTCCGCGAGCGCCTCATCGCCGAATTGACCCCGCCTCGACGCGGGGCGGGCGGGTTTTCCGTACTCTACCTCGACCTCGATCGCTTCAAGGCGGTGAATGACGGGCTCGGTCATCAGGCGGGGGACCAGCTTCTGTGCCGGGTCGCAGACCGCCTGAGGGGGCTCGTCCGGCAGGCTGACACCGTAGCGCGGGTCGGTGGCGACGAGTTCACCGTGATCCAGTCCGGCACGGATCGGCCCGGGGATCCGCAGCGTCTCGCTCAACGGCTCATCGAAGCCATCCGTGAGCCGATCGACCTCGACGGCGAGCGTGTCATCGTCGGCGCAAGCATCGGGATCGCCCGCGCCCCGCAGGACGGCGGCGACGCCGACACCCTGTGCCGGCATGCCGACCTCGCCCTCTACCGTGCCAAGGCGGCGGGCCGGAACACCTTCCGGTGCTACGAGCCCGGGATGCGCTTCGACCGTACGGTCAGGACCCGAGCGGCCGGGTAGCGCAGTACCCCGGATGCGGCATCCGGGGCGATCCGCGCACAGGACTGCCCGGAAGGGCCCGTGCGGCGCGGAAGATCACCAGTTCCGGGTGTCCTCACCCGTCGGGCGCCGTCCCTGCGGCGTCAGTCGGTCGATCACCTGCGGAAGCGCCTGGGCCAGCTGCGACAGGAGATCGTCCCGCTGCAGGCCCGTGCGCTGCTGGAGGGCGTCGACGGTGTCGGGTCCGAGGGCGTCGGCGAGCTGCCGGGGCTGGACCGGGCGGTTGTCGCCATGACCGATCCAGGATTCGATCGTTTCCCCGAGGCCGCCGCGCTGGAAGCGGTCGATCAGCCCGTCGAGCCCGGTCTCGCCGTCGCCGGCCTCGCGGTCGAGGCGGGCGTAGGGGCCCGCGCCGGGATCGCGCCCGGTCGATCCGCCACCTCCGGTGCCGCCGTCGCGGTCCCCTGGGCCGTCGAGCATTCCGGCCAAGTCGCCGAAATCGCCGTCCTGCCGATCGCCGTCCTGCCGATCGCGTTGCGCGAAGCCGCCCTCCCGGTCGATCCCTTCTGCACGATCCTGGCCGAAACCGCCGAGATCGCCCTCCCCGCCGTATCCTCCGGGCTCGTGCCCACCGGACTCGTGTCCGACGTGTGGGTCGTCGCCACGGGGGCGTGCGCCACCGCCCAGGAGGTCGCCGAGGCCGCCGGCGCCCTTCGTCATTAGAAGCATCAGCAAGGCCTGCACGATGGGCGAGAGGTTGCCCGTTCCACCGCCGGAGCCGCCGCCCTGTTCATGCCGGCCGCCACCCAGAACCTGTCCGAGAACGCCGCCGATGACCTGATCGAGGAGGCCCATGATCGTTTCTCCCGTGCTGCGTGGACGCCGTAGCCTTACCGTTGGCGGGTGCCGCCCGTGGCGGCGCGGTCGCGATCGGGCAGGTGATCGAGGGGGTTGGTCGTCCGCCCCCCGGAGCCGACCACCGAGGTGGAATGGTCGATGGCCCTCGGCGGCGAGACCTGGCCCGTGGACCGCTCCGCGGCGCGGGAATCCCGGGACGGTACGGTGGCGGGGGTGGGCTGGTCGTTGGGATTGGCGACCGATTGGGCCAATGCGGGCTGGCCGCCAAGGGGCGTGACGAGCATGCCGAAGGCGGCCGAGACGGCGAGGCCGGCGACGAACAGGCCGGTCGCGGCGTTTCCGGCACGGGGCCGCAGGGCATGTCGCCGGCGGGCGGACGTGGTGGTCATGATCAAGGCGATCTCCGGTGGGAGGATGGGACCCGGCGCCGTTGGTGGACGCCACATGCTCCACCAAGCCCGGCCGGGCCGGGCTGGTTCCCCCACCCCCGCGTCAGCCTTTCTTGCGACCGCCCCCGCCCTTGTATTTCGGCTTCTGACCGCCGAGCCCCTGTGTCGAGCGGGCTTTCGGCCGTTCGGCCCAGGCGGGTGCGGCGTGCCCCACGGGTAACTCGCGGTCCGTGCCCGGCCCCATGTTGTCGAGGGTCGGCCTGGAAATGCGGCTCTGCTTGGCGCCGTAGCGCCCGGCCTCGCGCTCGATGTCGCCCTGGCGCGCCATGGGATCGTCGGAGACGAGGAGTTCCGTGGCCTGGAGGCGCTTGAGCTCGTCGCGCAGGCGCGCGGCCTCCTCGAAGTCGAGGTCGGCGGCGGCCGTCCGCATCCGCTTCTCGAGGTCGGCCATCACCGCCTTGAAGTTGTGACCGATGGTGACGGTGTCCTTGGCCAGCCCCGTATCGACCTGGACGTGGTCGCCCTCGAACACGCTCGACAGGATGTCGCCGATGCCGCGCTTCACGCTTTGGGGCGTGATGCCGTGCTCGGCGTTGTAGGCGAGCTGCTTCGTGCGGCGGCGCTCGGTCTCCGCCATGGCCCGCTCCATCGAGCCGGTGATCTGGTCGGCGTACAGGATGCAGCGCGCGTCGGCGTTGCGGGCCGCGCGGCCGATGGTCTGTACCAGGGAGGTTTCCGAGCGCAGAAACCCTTCCTTGTCGGCGTCGAGAATGGCGACGAGGGCGCATTCCGGGATGTCCAAGCCTTCGCGAAGAAGGTTGATGCCGATCAGGACGTCGAAGGCACCCAGGCGCAAATCACGAATAATCTCGATGCGCTCCAGGGTGTCGATGTCCGAGTGCATGTAGCGCACGCGCACGGAATTCTCGTGGAGATACTCGGTGAGATCCTCGGCCATGCGCTTGGTCAGCGTGGTCACGAGGGTGCGGTAGCCGGCTTGCGCCACCTCCCGCACCTCGCCCAGGAGATCGTCCACCTGGCTTCGCGCGGGCCGGATCTCGATGACCGGATCGACGAGGCCGGTGGGGCGGATCACCTGTTCGGCGAACACGCCGCCGGTCTGCTCCATCTCCCACTTGGCGGGGGTGGCCGAGACGTGGATCGATTGCGGGCGCATGGCGTCCCATTCCTCGAACCGCAGGGGGCGGTTGTCGAGGCAGGACGGCAGGCGGAAGCCGTACTCGGCGAGTGTCGCCTTGCGGCGGAAGTCGCCCTTGTACATGCCGCCGATCTGCGGGACCGTGACGTGGCTCTCATCGGTGAACACGAGGGCGTTGTCGGGCAGGTATTCGAACAGGGTCGGGGGCGGCTCGCCGGGCTTACGCCCGGTGAGGTAGCGCGAATAATTCTCGATGCCGTTGCAGGCGCCCGTGGCCTCGATCATCTCGATGTCGAAGGTGCAGCGCTGCTCGATGCGCTGGGCCTCGATGAGGCGGCCCATCTTCGTGAGTTCGTCCACCCGCAGCTTCAGCTCGGTCTTGATGCCCTTCACAGCCTGCTGGAGGGTCGGGCGCGGCGTGACGTAGTGCGAGTTGGCGTAGACCTTCACGAACTTGAGGTCGTTGATCTTCTTGCCCGTCAGCGGATCGAATTCGGTGATCGACTCGATCTCGTCGCCGAACAGGCCGATGCGCCAGCCACGGTCGTCGAGGTGGGCGGGCCAGAGTTCGATGACGTCGCCCCGCACCCGGAAGGTGCCGCGGGCGAAATCCGACTGGATGCGCTTGTATTGCAGGGCCACGAGGTCGGCCACGAGCTGGCGCTGCTCGATCTTCTCGTTCAGCGACACCGTGAACGACATGGCGGTGTAGGTTTCCACCGAGCCGATGCCGTAGATGCACGAGACCGAGGCGACGAGGATCACGTCGTCGCGCTCCAAGAGGGCGCGGGTGGCGGCGTGGCGCATCCGGTCGATCTGCTCGTTGATCGAACTCTCCTTCTCGATGAAGGTGTCCGAGCGCGGCACGTAGGCCTCGGGCTGGTAGTAGTCGTAGTACGAGACGAAATACTCTACCGCGTTGTCGGGGAAGAAGCTCTTGAACTCCCCGTAGAGCTGCGCCGCCAGGGTCTTGTTCGGCGCCAGGATCAGGGCCGGGCGCTGCGTCGCCTCGATGACCTTGGCCATGGTGAAGGTCTTGCCCGAGCCGGTGACGCCGAGCAGCACCTGATCGCGCTCGGACTTCTTTACCCCGTCCACGAGTTCGGCGATGGCGCGCGGTTGGTCGCCCGCCGGCTCGAACTCCGATTGAAGGCGGAACGGCACTCCGCCTTCCGATTTCTTGGGCCGTTCCGGGCGGTGGGGCGTCCAGTTCTTGCCGTCCTTGAACAGCGGGTTGCCCTCGGTGAGCAGCCGCGACAGGGCGTCCACCGTGGCCGAGACCCCATCGGTGGCGAGCGACGTGTCGCCGTCGTCGGCCATGCCTTCGGGGGCCGGTCCGTCCTCCGGCGGGGTGAGGCCGAGCGCCTGGGCGAGGCGCGGATCGACTTCGGCCGCGTCGTGGGTGAACGCCGCCTGCGGCGCCTCTCCGAAGCCCTGGGACGATCCCTCGGCGGGTTCCCCGACGGGTTTCGGTGTCGCCTTCTTCGTCGCCTTCTTCGGCCGTCCGGGCCGTTCCGGCGCGGGCGGCGGGGTGTTCTCCACCACCGGCAGCCGGTTGCGGTTGAGGGCCGGGCTGAGCAGGGCGGCGAGGTGCTCGTCGAGGGGCTGAAGCTCGGGTTTCGACGCCTTGGGCGTCCCCCTCGACTTGGAGCCCGAGGCGGCGGGCGTCTCCGTGACGGTCGAGGAGCGCGGTTTCTTCGGGGCGGCCATGGAGGGGATATGGGCCTTCCCCGCCGGGCCGGAAAGTGTCTCGCCCCGCCTCGTTCGAACGAACGTCCGCCATGCCCTCGCCCCTGCGCGGCGCACATGGCTCGCACCCGGACGCGAACGGCCCGCCGTCGAGACCGTTGAGTTCTCGAGGCTGCCTTCGCGGCCATGGAGTTCTGAGTTCATGACGGGAACGGCCCTCATCGCCGGTGCCAGCGGCATCGTCGGCAACAACCTCGCGCGCCACCTCGTGGAAACCGGCTGGACGGTGCACGGCCTCGCCCGCCGGCCCGTGGACATCGCCGGCGTCTCGCCCGTGGTCGCCGATCTGACCGATCCGGCGTCCCTCGCGGCGGCCCTGGCGGATCTGCGCCCGTCCCATGTCTTCATCACCACCTGGATGCGTCAGGCGACGGAGGCCGAGAACTGCCGCGTCAACGGCGCCATGGTCCGCAACCTCCTCGGCGCCCTGGACCACGCGCCCCTCGCCCACGTCGCCCTGGTGACGGGATTGAAGCACTATCTCGGGCCCTTCGAGGCCTACGGCAAAGGCACCCTGCCCCAGACCCCGTTCCGCGAGGATCAGGACCGTCTGCCGGTGGAGAATTTCTACTACGTGCAGGAAGACGAGGTGTTCGCGGCCGCCGCGCGGCGCGGCTTCACCTGGAGCGTCCACCGGCCGCACACCATCGTGGGCTATGCGCTGGGCAATGCCATGAACATGGGCGTGACGCTGGCCACCTACGCCACCCTGTGCCGCGAGTCCGGAAGGCCGTTCGTGTTCCCTGGGTCGGCGCAGCAGTGGAACGGACTGACCGACGTCACCGACGCGCGACTGCTGGCCCGCCACCTCGCCTGGGCCTCCACCACGAAGGGCGCCGCCGATACGGCGTTCAACGTCGTGGACGGTGACGTCTTCCGCTGGTCGTGGATGTGGGGCCGCATCGCGGAGTGGTTCGGTGTCCAGCCCGCGCCCTATTCCGGCGAGGCGATGCCCCTGGAGCAGCAGATGGCGGGGGCCGCACCCCTGTGGCGGGAACTCGCCGAGCGGCACGGCTTGGTGGAGCCGGACCTCGACCGCCTCGCCTCGGCCTGGCACACGGACGCGGATCTCGGCCGGCCCATCGAGGTCGTTACCGACATGAGCCGCAGCCGCCGCCTCGGTTTCCTCGACTACCAGCCGAGCGACGACGCCTTCTTCGATCTGTTTTCGCGATTGAGGGCCGAGCGGGTGATCCCCTAGGCGGTTCGCGATCGCTCCCCGGCTGGACAGGCCGGGGGGCGAAGCCCAGATGACGGGCGAATCCCCGACCGGACGGACCCCGATGCACCCGCAGACCCCCGAGAAGCCCGAACTCGACGACGCGACCCTCGCCTTCGCCGGCCGGGTCTTCCAGTTCGCCCGCCTCGGGCACACGCAGGAACTCGCCGACCTGTTCGGCCAGGGCTTGCCGGCCAATCTGCGCAACGACAAGGGCGACAGCCTGCTCATGCTCGCCGCCTACAATGGGCAGGCCGAGACCGCGCGGGCGATCCTCGAACACGGCGGCGATCCCGAACTCGCCAATGACCGGGGCCAGACGCCGCTGGCCGGCGCCGCGTTCAAGGGTGACCGCGCCATGGCCGAACTGCTGCTCGCCCACGGCGCCCTCGTGGACGGCACCGGCGACGGCTCCCGCACGGCCCTCATGACGGCGGCGATGTTCGACCGGATCGAGATGATCGATCTGCTGCTGGCCAACGGCGCCGATCCGGACCGGCGCGACGGCGCCGGTTTGACCGCCGCCGAGATGGCTCAGTCCATGGGGGCCGTCCACGCTCCGGCCCGCCTCGCTCAAGCCCCGCGTCCGCCGGCCTGACGCGGCCTGCATCCGGGGCGGTTCGGGTGTATGGAGCGGGTCGGGCCTTGGGGCCCGTCAGTCCCGATGAGTGCTCCATGACCCGTCCGCTCCAGAACCGCCGTATCCTCCTCGTGATCGGCGGCGGCATCGCGGCCTACAAGGCCCTCGACCTCATCCGCCGCCTGCGCGAGC